>Ga0134128_10000021_pt1 | contig 220815 bp, 175 predicted proteins | sample KB31754_FD_96462 | JGI IMG/M metagenome (GOLD analysis project Ga0134128, IMG submission 96462) | Terrestrial soil microbial communities with excess Nitrogen fertilizer from Kellogg Biological Station, Michigan, USA - KB3-175-4 | ecosystem: Environmental > Terrestrial > Soil > Unclassified ...
ACCGCTACGCTGAAGTTCCCCGAAGCCGTCGGCGTTCCGTACACACGGCCCGTCGTCGAATCAAAGTGCAACCCCGCAGGCAGCGTCCCCACGATAGAGAAGGTATTGTGGCCGTCGCCGCCCGTCACCGTCATGGCGCCGGTGTCGATCGGAACCCCGACTTCTCCGCTGTTGATCGCCGCGCACGTGAGCGACGGTCCCGCAATGATGTTGATCGCGCAGGTGCCGGTCGCCGACTGCCCGTGTCCGTCCGTCACCGCTACGCTGAAGTTCCCCGAAGCCGTCGGCGTTCCGTACACACGGCCCGTCGTCGAATCAAAGTGCAACCCCGCAGGCAGCGTCCCCACGATCGAGAAGATGTTGTTGCCGTCGCCGCCCGTCACCGTCATGGCACCGGTGTCGATCGGGACCCCGACCTCTCCGCTGTTGATCGCCGCGCACGTGAGTTTCGGAATGTCATTGATGATGATCGGGCAATTCGCGGAAGCCGTTAGACCATGCCCGTCCCGCACACCGATGCTGAAGCTGCCCGGCGCTTTCGGCGTTCCCGTCACGGCGCCGGTATGCGTATCTAAGGTCAAACCGTCCGGCAATGTGCCGTTGACGAAGAACGTGTAATTGCCGTCGCCGCCGCCGGGTGACATCGGGCCGGAGTTGAACGGCACTCCGACTTCGCCCTGGCTGCTTGGCGCGCAAGTCAGCGAGGGGGGCGGCGCAACTGTAATCGTGCAGGCGCCGGTGTTCCCGGTGTCTGCGGACAAACCAGTGACGTCCGCAACGCTAACAGAGTAGCTGTACGGACCCGGCGCCGTCGGCGTGCCCGTGATTGTGCCATCGGAATTCAGTGTCAGGCCCGGGGGAAGCGTGCCCGTCAACGTGAACGTGAACGGGCTGACGCCGCCAACCACGCTGATGGACGAACTATAGCCGAAGTTCTGAAATCCCGTGTTCACCGCGCACGTCGCCGTGATAGGGTTCGGCGCGATGTAGCCGAAGTCCTGTGTTTCGTCACTCGTGCCGCTGGTCGAGAACGTTACGGACGACGGATTCTGGTTGCTGTCCGTCGCGTTATTGTTCGGAAAATCAACCTGCGTCTTCGGAGTGGGCGTGTAGCCCGCACCGGCCAGAGCCGCCTGCGAATTGTCGATGGAGACCTGGTAAGACGCCGGACACAAGCCGTTGAATTGGTAATATCCGTGGGTTCCGGCGGGCAAGCCGGTGTAGTATGCCGGAGTCGCGCCAGTCACCGCGGTTGCGAGCACATTGCCGGAGTTGTCGAGCAACTTCACTGTGACGCCGTCGATCCCGGTTTCGCCCGTATTCTGCAGACCGTTTCCGTTCTTGTCGTTCCAGACGAAGTCGCCGATAGCGTTGCAGGGGTTCGTCACCTCCATTAGAAGGTTCTGGATTCCAGGGAGCTGAACGTTGATAAAGACGCCGATGATCTGGCCCGGCGCCGGAATGAACGTCGAACCCGCGGGACTGGTAGCTCCCGCGATCATGGCCTGGGCGGCCGTCGAGAGGTTGGCCAGCACCAGGTCTTGACTGTTCCCTAACACATACCAGATAGCATCCTGGACGTCATTAACGGTGCCCTGCTTGTTATTGAGGATGTAGTTTGTCTCATGGAAGGCGACACTGGTGCTGAACGGAGCGGTCAGTGTGGAGGTCAGGATGGGCCGCCGCGGACTTCCGATCGGTTTTCCATCGATGTCGTTCGTCGCACACCAGGCGGCGTAGGTTCCCGGCGCGATAGACCCGATCTGCGACGTTAACGTGACTGTGAAAAAGCCTGATGTGCTGGTCGGAGCCGCAGACGGATTCGAGTTGATTTGACTGGACAGCCCGGTGACCGCCGTCGTCGGCAGGCCCAAGGTCATGCAGTTCGTACACGGACCGCTGCCCGGCGCCGCCATAGCCACGAACGTCATCGGAATCACAAGGGCCACACTTCGAGCGGCCACTCTCAAGAGAGTGCTTAACTTCGTCACGAAACTACCTCGAAATTTGTAAGTTAGAGTGGTTGAGAGTTAAAGGGGGCGGATTACGCCCTCTTTCGGAGTTTGCGAACACCAAGAAGCAGGCAAGCCGAGATCACCGGAAGCTCTTGCGCTGGCTCCGGCGTGTCTTGGAAGGTCGGCGTGAAGTCAAAGAAAACATCCGCCGGTTTGTTACTGCTCTCCTGGTAGGTAGTCGAACTGAGCGAGACCGCGGCAATCATTTCGACAAAAAAGGAGTTACTGGCGATCGGACTATCGGAACCCAGCGTAACGGTAAAGTTCGTCGTAGTCGGGATCGCATAATCGAATGTCGCCTGAACGGGCGTACAAGTCGCGGTGCAACTCGTGCCGCCCCAGCCGCGCGGCAGCGCGTCCGCACTCGATGGATTAAAAACGTTGTGGGAAAAAATGTCAGTGGGATTAGACGTGAGGTACGCAATTGTCGAACTCGTATCGATCTTGGTGAAATAGACGGCCTGGTCCGCCGCCGAAATTGTTTGTGAGAACGCGTCGCCGCTGGGTACAGACGGGGCAGTGCCAGCCGTCGGAACAGCGTTCAGGTCGTCCGTTGAAAACAGAAAATTGAAGTAGGCATAATCCGGGGCGGATGTGCCGGCAGCCGAAGTGACCGCCGTCAGCAAATCCCCGACGTTGAACGCGTACGTTCGCGTAAACATAAAGGAATCAGCGTGGGCCGGAAGCGCCACGATCGCTGAAGCCGCCAACAGAAATGTGCTGAAACACCCGCGCCTGAACTTAGGAAGAACCCGGATAGACTTGAACATGAGCATCGGTGACTTCATTCAGTTTGGCTGAACTGAAGAGTTATCACAATGAAAACGGGATACTTGCCGTACCGGGAGATCGCCCGCAGAGTAATGGTACCTCTATAAGACCCACGCTTTAGGGATTTCCGCAGGTGGGTACTAGAGGGTTCCCACTCCGAGGCAATCAGCAGCTCAGAATGAAATCAAACCCGATACCGGTCCGCCCGCCAGCTCTGGACCGACTTTTTGATTGCGTCCCCAGACATCCCATCCTCCGCCGCCCGCCGGGCCAGGTTTACGAATTCGTTGTCCTGCGCGAATCGTAGACCCACGATCTGCTGGGGCGTCAACCTCGGATCCAGGAGTTTCCCCGTCAAGACGAAGTGCCGCAGATTCTCCTCCGCCCGGATCGCCCGGTCCTGCACCTTCGTCGCGAATAACCGGGCGCACAGCGCCGCCAGCGTGACGCAGATCGCCAGCACCAGGAGTAAGGATGCGCTGTACACGCGCTCGTGGTCGCCCCACGACTCGTACAGGTTTACCGACGCTCCAATTACCGTCAACAGCAGCACCGGCATCAGCACATAGTGGAATAAGGGAACCACCTGGCGGTGATTGGCGTAGTTTTGGTCAGGCACGCTAGAACTCCTTTTTCGTAGGACTCTCCAACATAGCCGTTGGATTCATCAACATAGCATCTAACGCCCTGCGATTCCTGATATTTAGGCGAATTTCGCGGAAATTCGCCGTTGTGAATCACCACAGCGGCCGCTAACCCCAAAACTGCCGTCCTGCAACTGCATGAAACAACAACAGATAAAAGGGTAAAAAACACCAGTATTTGGCCCTTGCCGTGCCCTTATGCAGAGCGAAAGGTAGGCACTTTATGACAGTCATTCTCGTTCTCGTCACGTTTCTGACCTTCATCGTTCTCGATTACGCCATCAATCGCCGCAAAGCCGTGCACACGGTTCCGCTGAAAGTTCCTCAGGCCGCCGAGGCTGGGCTCAATGATGACTACGCCGCCGGCTTCCTCACTCCCGTCAACGTTTCCTACCACCCTGGACATAGCTGGGTGGTCCGCGAGCGCAAGAACGTGGTCCGCGTGGGCGCCGATGAATTCGCCGCCGCCCTGCTCGGCAAAGTCGAGCACATCGAACTCCCCAAGCCGGGCACATGGGTCCGCCAGGGCCAAACGGTCCTCTCCTTTTTCCGCGATGGCAAAAAAACCGGGATGGTCTCGCCCACTGAAGGGGAAATCACCGAAATCAACGAGGACGTGCTGCAGAATCCGGCACTTCTCCGCGACGATCCCTACGGCAAGGGCTGGCTGATCTCCATGCACGTTCCCGATGAAGAAAGTACCACGCGCAATCTGCTCCCAAAGTCGCTGGTCCTCGACTGGATGCGTGATGCCGTGGAGCGTCTGTATGCGCTTCAACCCGCCTTTGCCGGAGCGGTCGCAGCCGATGGCGGCCGTCCCGCCCAAGACCTGCTGAGCGGCCTCCCCGACGCCGACTGGGCGGAAATCACCAGCGAGTTCTTCCTGACCCGCTAACCGGCGGGTGTGCTTGTCAAGTTTTGCTACACAAATTGATGAAATTCTGTTAAAAAAGGAGTTGAGGGTCCGATATGCCAAAGGCGATTCTCTACGATAGTACCCTCTGCATCGGGTGCAAGGCCTGCGAAGGCGCCTGCGCCGAGCGCTGGGGGCTTCCCTACAGCGACAAAGTGGCCGCCGAGGAGAAGATTTCCGCGCATAAGCTCACCGCCATCGAAACGCACGGCGATAAGTTCAGCCGCCGCCTCTGTATGAACTGCCTGCAGCCGGCGTGCGCCTCGGTCTGCCCCGTGGGGGCGCTGCAGAAGACGGAGTTGGGGCCGGTCACCTATGAGGCCTCGCGTTGCATGGGTTGCCGGTACTGCATGCAGGCATGCCCCTTCCAGGTGCCGTCGTATGAGTGGGATCAGCGCTTGCCCAGAATGCGAAAGTGCGACATGTGCTTTGAGCGCCAGAGCCACGGTAAACTCACCGCCTGCGCGGAAGCATGTCCTGTCGGCGCCACCAAAAATGGCGATCGAGATGCCCTCATCGCCGAAGCCAACCAGCGGCTCGCCGAAAAGCCCGATCAGTATTACCAGAAGATTTACGGACTCAAGGAAGTGGGCGGCACCAGCGTGTTGTATCTCTCCGCCGTTCCGTTCGAGCAGATTGGCCTGCGGACCAACGTTCCCGCCGAACCGCTGCCCGAAACTACCTGGCGCGTCCTCGAACTGCTGCCGGACGTCGTTTCCACCGGCTCGGTGCTGCTCGGCGGCATCTGGTGGATTACGAATCGCCGCGAAGAAGTCGCTTGCAAGGAGGGCCGCCGCCAATGAAATCCATTCTGAAACAACTCACCGTCTGGCGCGTCATTCTGCTGGCCATCCTGCTCTCCGGCGCATACGCTACGTACCTGCGCATCTTCTACGGTTTGGGAGGTTCCACCAACCTCAGCGACAAGTTCCCATGGGGACTCTGGATCGGCTTTGACGTGATGTGCGGCGTGGCCCTGGCAGCCGGCGGCTTCACGCTCGTCGCAATCGTCCACATCTTCAACATCGAAACCTACAAGCCGGTGCTCCGTCCGGCCATCCTCACCGCCTTCCTCGGCTACATTCTGGTGGTGGTCGGCCTGCTCTACGATCTTGGCCGCCCGGACCGCCTCTGGCACCCGCTGATCATGTGGAACCCGCACTCGGTGATGTTCGAAGTGGCCTGGTGCGTGACTCTCTACAGCACTGTGCTTGGGCTCGAATTCCTGCCCGTCGTCCTCGAAAAGTTCGGCCTGCACAAGCCCCTCGCGTGGATTCATCGCATCTCCGTGCCCCTGATGATCCTGGGCGTCCTGCTCTCCACACTCCATCAAAGTTCCCTCGGCACCTTGTTCCTCATCGTGCCGGAAAAAGAATATCCGCTCTGGTACACGCCGATCCTGCCGCTGCTCTTCTACATCTCGGCCATCGCCGCGGGCCTCGCCATGACCATCTTCGAATCCTGGCACAGCAGCCGCGCATTCGGCCGCGCGCTGGAGCTGCCGCTGCTGATGAGCATCGGCCGCGTTCTGGCCGTCGTGATGAGCGTTTACCTTTGGATTCGCGTGCTCGATCTCGCCCACCGGCACGTCTTCGGCCTGCTGACCCGCAACCGGCCGGAAACGTGGCTGTTCCTGCTGGAGGCGGCGCTGATGATCGTCCCGACGGCGATGCTCTTCCACGCTAGTGTCCGCGCGCGGCCTGGAGCGCTCTATGCCTGCGCCGTGATGGTGGTGCTCAGCATGGTCACCAATCGCCTGAACGTCGGCATCTCCGGCATTGAAGCGGGGTCGGGTACGCACTACATCCCGAAATGGAGCGAACTGGCGATCACACTCTCCATCGTCGGCGCGGGATTCGCCATTTTCCGGGTGGCCGGACATTACCTTCCCATTTTCGAAGAACCCACGCATGAATACGGTCTCGCGGAAGTGGAAGAAACGGAGGAAGACCCCATCGCGGTGGGATGAAGCTTCCTCGCTCAATCCGTTCCCGGTTGGCCGCCAAGCTCGCCATCTGCGTTACCGTGAGCACGGCGGCCTTCTTCGCGCTGTTCGGCTACATCAATCTGCGCATGGAGCGTTCCCAGGCGCACGACCTGGTGGTGCAGTCGGCCGATCGCATCAGTGACCTGATCCTTCGCAGCACGCGCTACCAGATGCTGCGTAACGATCGCGAAGCCCTCTACCGCGCCATTCAGGAACTCGGCAGCGAACCCGGCATTCGCCGCATCCGCGTATTCAACAAAGACGGGCGCATCACCGTCTCCACGGATCAGCCGGAAGTCGGCAGCGTCGTCGACAAGAGCGCTGAAGCCTGCTACGCCTGCCACGCGCAATCCGCGCCGCTGCAGAAGCTCAATCGCCGCGACCGCGCCCGCGACTTTCACGATAGGAACGGCGAGCATCTGCTCGGCGTGATGCGTCCCATCGATAACGCGCCGGAGTGTTCCAACGCGCCGTGCCACGTTCATGAAGCCGGCATGCGCGTGCTCGGCGTGATAGACGCGGACCTCTCCATGAAGACGGCCGATGCGCAGATCGCCGGCCATCAGAAAACGCTCACCTGGTTTCTCATCGCCGCCATTCTCTTCGGTTGCGCCGCGGCCATCGCGTTCATGTACCTGGTGGTGTACCGCCCGGTCCACGCTCTCATGGTGGGCACGCACCGCGTCGCGGACGGCGACCTGGAATATCGCCTGCCGGTGCAATCCGACGATGAACTCGGCGATCTCGCTCTCGCCTTCAACAAAATGACCGCCCAGGTCGCCGGCGTGCAATCCAGGATTGAAGATGAGGTGCGGCGCAAAACCGCGGAGCTCGAGCGCGTCCACAAGACACTTCTCAACAGCGAGAAGATGGCGTCCATCGGCAAGCTGGCCGCCACCGTCGCGCACGAGATCAATAATCCGCTCTTCGGCATCCTCACGTACGCGCGGCTGGTTTCGCGGTCGCTCTCGCGGCAGGAAGCCGCCGGCCGCGAAGAGTTGCTGGAACAACTGCAAACCATCGAGCGCGAGAGCAAACGCTGCGGCGACCTTGTGAAAAACCTGCTCACCTTCTCCCGCCAGGCGCCCAGCCACCGCGAATCGAACGACATCAACACCGTCGTGCACCGCGCCGTGCTACTCGTCAGGCACAAGCTGGAGATGCAGAATATCGAGCTGGTCGAAAGCCTCGCGCCCGATCTTCCTCCCGCCGATTGCGACGGCAACCAGATTCAACAGGTCGTGCTCGTGCTCATGGTCAATGCATCGGAGGCCATGCCGAAGGGCGGCCGCCTGGAAGTCGGCACTGCGCTCGATCCCACGCGGGACCGCATCATAGTTCAAGTCAGAGACACGGGAAGCGGCATCCCCGAAGACGTACTGCCGCGCATTTTCGATCCGTTCTTCACAACCAAAGAGGACCAGAACCGCACGGGGCTGGGCCTCGCTGTGGCTCACAGCATCGTGGAGCAGCACGCGGGAGAAATCTCGGTCCGCTCCACACCGGGTGAAGGCACGGAATTCACGGTAGTGCTGCCCGCGGAAACAGCGGTCGCCGCCGTGACCGCGAGCAGCGGTAAATAGGAGGCAAAATGGCAACACTCGCAGAACCGGGCGTCAGCGCAAAAACCAAAGGCAGAATCCTTATTGTGGACGATGAGCTGGTGGTGCGCGATTCGCTCAGCAAGTGGTTCAGCAGCGAAGGTTACACCGCCAGGCCGGCCGGCGGCGCGCGGGAAGCCCTCGAGATCGTTCAGCAGGCCGAGTACGACCTCGCCTTGCTCGATATCAAAATGCCGGGCATGGACGGCATGGAGTTGCAGGCGCGCCTCCACGAAGTCGAGCCGGACCTCACCCTCATCATCATGACCGGCTATGCCAGCGTCGACACGGCGGTACAGGCGCTCAAGCGCGGCGCGTACGATTACATCACCAAGCCCGTCGACCCCGACGAGCTCTCGCACCTGGTGGAAAAGGCTCTCGAGCATAAGCGCACGCGGCGCGAGGTCGCGCAGCTGCGCGAAAACCTCAAGGAAGTGGCGCCCGGCACGGAGCTCATCGGCCGCAGCCCGGCCATGAAGAAGGTCACCGAGCTCATCGAGATGGTGGCGCCCACCGAAGCAACCGTGCTCATCACCGGCGAAAGCGGCACCGGAAAAGAAGTGGTGGCCCGCGCCATCCACGCCGCCGGACCGCGCCGCTACATGCCGATGGTCGCCATCCATTGCGGCGCGCTCACCGAAACCCTGCTGGAGAGCGAGCTCTTCGGGCACGAGAAGGGCGCGTTTACCGGAGCGCAGTATCGCAAGAAGGGCAAGTTCGAAGTCGCCGACGGGGGCACCGTTTTCCTCGACGAAATCAGCGACATCAGCCTCAAGACGCAGACCGACCTGCTGCGCGTCTTGCAGGAAAAGGAAATCGTGCGCGTCGGCGGCAACCAGCAGCTCAAAGTGGATTTCCGCGCCATCGCGGCCACCAACAAGAACCTCGAAACACTGGTGAAAGCCGGCGCATTCCGGCCCGACCTCTACTATCGCCTGCACGTCTTCTGCATTGACCTGCCGCCGCTGCGCGATCGCCGCGAAGACATTCCCCTGCTGGTGGCGCACTTCCTCAACAAGTTCTGCATGGCCACCAGCCGGCCCGTTCCGCAGGTCTCCACCGAAGCGATGGACGTGCTGATGCGCCACGATTGGCCGGGCAACGTTCGCGAGCTGGAGAACGCGGTCGAGCGCGCCCTGGTGGTCGGGCGCGGCAACGAAGTGCGGCCCGCCGATTTTTCGTTCCAGTTTCAGACCGAGGAAGTTCAGGGCGGCAAGACGCTGGACGATATCGAGCGCGCGCACATTGAGCGCATCCTGCGCGAGACGCAGCACAATCTTTCGCGGGCAGCGCGCATCCTGGATATCGACCGCACCACGCTCTACAACAAACTGCGCCGCTACGGACTGAGGTGAAGCCCATCCATCTGATCCCGGTGGGCTCCGACTCTGTGCCGCCCCCGAGACTGGATCTGCTGGAATTCCTGGCCTCTTCGTTAGTACGCACGTTCCGGACGCGGTGCCAAATCCGGCCGGAGCCTGTAGACGTGGCGTTCGCGTACGATGAACGCCGCGGCCAGTATCACTCGACCGCCATACTCCAGCGGATCGAGCGCACCGCCGACCTCGACGCCCGCATACTCGCGGTGACACGCTGCGACCTGTTCGTGCCGGTGCTGACGTTCGTCTTCGGAGAAGCGCAACTCGATGGTCCCTGCGCGGTGGTATCGGCCGCCAGGCTCGCCGACGACTTTTACGGTTTGCCGCCGAACGAACGCCTGCGAAGAGAGCGCCTCATCAAAGAAGCCGCCCACGAACTCGGCCACACCTACGGCCTCCGCCACTGCACCGATTGGAGCTGCGTAATGACCAGCAGCCACGCAGTAGAACGCCTGGACATAAAAACCGCCGCCTTCTGCCGGAAGTGCAGGATGCCGATAGTCGTCGAGGCCGGCTGGTAGTGAGCTACTACGAGAGGCATCTGCCGCACTGGCAGCCGGAGGGTGCAAGTTTGTTCATAACCTGGAGGTTGCATGGGTCAACTCCGGTAAATAGCAGCCTCATCGCTTCAGACGGTAAGAAGTTCCGCGATTATGACCAGACCTTGATAGCGACGGCAACGGGTCCAACGTGGTTGGAAGATGAACGGGTGGCAGGAGTGGTTGCCGCCGCGTTGAAGGTCTGTGACGACGGGCTGAAGCTCTATCGCCTGCGGGCTTGGGTGCTCCTGATCAACCATGTGCACATTCTCATAGAACCGAATGCCCCGCTTGCCGCCATCACCCGCAGAGTCAAAGGCTTCACAGCTCGCAAAGCCAACGCAATTCTGCATCGTCAAGGGAAGCAGTTCTGGCAAACGGAATCGTACGATCATTGGATCAGAAACGAAAAGGAAGCCAATCAAGTCATCCGCTACATAGAGAACAACCCGGTAGCTGCCGGTCTGGTCGACAAACCCGAAGACTGGCCCTGGTCCAGCGCCTGGTCCGCCAAGTAGCGACAGGCGTCCACGCCTGTCGCCCGGCCGCGCAAGCGCGGCTGCAACCGGTCGGGAGACCGGTCGCTACTTACGTTCCAACTCCGCCCAGCGTTCGTACAGCGCGGCCACCTCACCTTCCGCCTTCTGCAACTCCTCGTAAATCCGCGCCAGCCGCACTCCGTCGCTGACCACATCCGGCGACTGCATTTCCGCCTTCAGCCGCTCCACCTCGCCCTCGGCTTCCAGCACCCGGGCCTCCATCCCCTCGAACTCTCTCGCCTCTAAATACGACAGCTTTTTCTTCCCCGAAGGCGCGGCAACCGCCGCCGGCTGCGCCACCTTCACAGCCTTCTTCTCCACCCGACCCGTTACCTGAGCCGCTTCCCACTGCCAGTAGTCGGCGAACAGCTCTGCCCCACCCTGCCCGTCCAGCCCGAGCACCGCGGTCGACACGCGATCCAGCAAGTACCGGTCGTGAGTCACCAAAACCAGCGCGCCTGGAAAATCCGTAAGGCTCTCCTCCAACACCTCGAGCGTTCGAATGTCCAGATCGTTCGTGGGCTCGTCCATCAGCAGCAGATCCGCCGGCCGCAGCATCAGCCGCGCGATCAGCACACGTGCCTTCTCACCGCCCGACAGACTGGCGATCGGCCGATCCAACTGGCCCGCGTCGAAGAGAAACCGCTTCGCCCACCCCGCCACATGAATCGGACGATCGCGGAAAATCACATGATCGCCATGCGCGCCGAGACCCTCGCGCAGCGTTTGCGCACCGTCCAACTGCTCGCGAGCCTGATCGAAATACACGATCCGCAACCCGTCCGCGCGCTCCACTGTGCCCGTATCCGGCGCAAGCTCGCCCGCCAGAATCCGCAGCAGTGTCGTCTTGCCCGTTCCATTCAAGCCGAGCAGCCCGAGGCGCGTGCCCGGCGACAGCGTAAACGTCACATCGCGGAAGAGCGTACGGCCGCCGAGTTCTTTCGCCGCGCCTTCCACCGACGCCAGCCGCCTGGTGCGCCGCCCGGTCGCGGTGAAATCGATCTGACTCGTTCCCTTCGGGCCGCGCGCCTCCATCTCCCCCAACTCCCGAATCAGCCGCCCGGCCTCGTCGATACGCGCCTTCGATTTTCCCGTGCGCGCCTTGGCTCCGCGCCGCAGCCACTCGACTTCACGCCGCACCGTATTCGCCAGCGCTTCCTGCCGGTTCGCCTGCGCCAGCAGAAACTCTTCCTTCTTCTCCAGAAAGCGGCTGTACGTGCCTTCCACCCGGAAGATGCCCTCGGGGTACACGCGGTCGATCTCCGCCATATCGTTGACGACGTTCTCGAGGAAATACCGGTCGTGACTCACCACCACGCTGGCGAACGACGCCCCGGCCAGCAGCTTCTCCAGCCACAGAATCCCCTCGATATCCAGGTGATTCGTCGGCTCGTCGAGAAACAGCAGATCGGGATCGCCGGCCAGTTCGCGAGCAATCGACAGCCGCCTCCGCCAGCCGCCCGACAGCGTCTCCGTGCGCACGCTGACATCGGTGAACCCCGCCCGACCGAGCGCCTGATTCACGCGAGCCGCGTGCTCCATCTCATCGAGATGCTCGCTCTCGATCGCCTCGGCCAGAACCTGCGAAGCCGTTTGCCCCGCCGGAAACTCGGCCTCCTGCGCCACGTATCCGATGCGAATCTTTCGCCGCATTGAGACGGTCCCCGAATCGGGCTCCAACTGACCGGAAAGAATTTTCAGCAGCGTGCTCTTGCCGGATCCGTTCGGACCGATCAAGCCCAGCCGCTCGCCCTCGCTGATGCCGAGCGAGATGCCGCGGAACAACTGGCGCGCGCCAAACGATTTCGAAAGGTCCGTACAACTCTCGAGGAGGGCCATTATTCGTAACGCAAAGCGTCGACCGGATCGAGCTGCGCTGCCTTCATCGCCGGCCACACCCCGAAGAACACGCCGATCGCCACCGACACCGTAAAGCCCGTGATCAGCGCCCATGACGGCACCTTCGAAGGCAGCGACGGCACCAGCGCGCCCACCGCCATCGTAATCAGAATCGAAATCACGATGCCCATCACGCCGCCCGCGCCGGTCAGCGTCATCGCCTCTACCAGGAACTGCCCGACGATGTCCCGCTTGCGCGCCCCCAGAGCCTTCCGCACGCCGATCTCGCGCGTCCGCTCCGTTACGCTCACCAGCATGATGTTCATCACGCCGATGCCGCCCACCAGCAGACCCAGCGCGGAGATCGCGATCGCCACCAGCCCGATCAGCCCCGTGATCTGGTCGAACTGCTGAATAATCTGGTCCGGCGTGGAGATGGAAAAATCGTTCGGCGCGGACGTGGCCAGATGCCGTATCCGGCGCATGGCGCCTTGCACTTCGTCATAAGCTTCCTGCCGCTTGCCGTTGCGCGCCTTGGCGATCACCATCACCTTATCCACTTGCGGATAGCGCAATTGCGCCGTGCGCCACGGAATCACTACCTGGCTATCCTGCCCGTTCTCGCCGAAGAACCCGCCCTTCGCCTTCGCGTAGACTCCCACCACCGTATACTCCGCGCCATCCATCATGAACGTGCGGCCGACGGCGTGCCCATCGGGGTAGAGCGCCTTCGCAACGTTGTATCCGATCACCGCGACATGCGCCCCCCGCTGGTCCTCTTCATTGCTGAAGAAGCGGCCGTCTTCAAAATCGCGGGGCGAAAGGTCGTCCATGTTCGCGGTCACGCCCGCTACGTTGATGCTGTCCGCCTCATACCCGGGAACTCGCGCGGTGATCGGATTTCCGTCCACCACGGCGGGAATGTACAGATTCAGCGCGGTCGCTTCCACCGAGCCGCACCAGCGCTTGATGGTGTCCGCGTACTCCGGTTTCATCGCCCGCCGCTTGCGCTCTTTCGGCGGAATCTGATTATCCGGCGCACTCGGGTCGCCCGACGACTTATAGAGGAAGATGTTGTCGGGACCCAGTTCCTGGAAGAAATCGACGACCCCCTGCCGCAGACCCGTCAGCAGAGACGCCACCGTCACCACCGTCGTGATGCCGATTACGATGCCGAGAATCGTCAGCATGGAGCGGAAGCGGTGGCTCCATACGGCGTTCATCGCCATCTGCATGTTTTCTTTTGGGCTGATATACACGCTGGTTAATCCGCCCTCAACGCCACTACCGGATCCAGCTTCGCCGCGCGCGATGCCGGATACCATCCGGAGACGACGCCCACCACCGTCGAAACCGCAATCGACAGCGCCACATACGCAATCGTGATGTGCAGCGAGAGTCCGAATATCTTCCCCAGCAGGACCGTCACCAGCGCCCCGAGCGCTACGCCGAATGTCCCGCCCATCATCGCCAGCACCACGGCCTCAATGAGAATCTGCATCATCACGTCGCCGTGCCGCGCGCCCAGGCTCTTGCGCAGCCCGATCTCGCGCGTCCGCTCCGTCACACTCACCAGCATGATGTTCATGATGACGATGCCGCCCACCACCAGCGAAATGCAAGTCACCGGCACCACGATGGCCGCCACCATTCCCAATAGCTGATCGATAAAGCCGCGGATTGCGTCCGGCGTCAGCGTATCGAAATTGTCCGGCTGCCCGGGCCGTGCGTGGAAGTGATTGCGCAGCGCCACGCGCGATTCGTCCAGCGCGTCGGAAAGGCTCAACTTGCTGGCCGGCCGTGCGCGGCCGAACAGGGCAAAACCGTTCCCCTGCCCGTAAAGCCGCTCGTATGCCGTCACCGGAATGTAGATGTTCTTGTCCTGGTCGCGTCCGAATGCCGACCCGAGCCGCTCCTCCAGCCCCACCACAGTGAACTCGATTCCCTCCACCGTGATCTTCCGGCCCAGCGGCGAAACGTCCCCTGGAAACAGGATGTTCTTCACGGTGTCGCCAATCACCGCCACGTACGCGCGGGACCGCTCTTCCTGCGCGGTGAAGAACCGGCCGTCCACAATCCCCACATCGCGAATTTCCGCCATGTCCGACGAAACGCCCAGCACCGTGGTGTCTTCGCACGTGATGTTTTCGCGCTTGATATCCGAGACGTGGTTGCTGTACGGGCTATACATGATGTCATCGCCCGTGGTCGCCTCCAGATACCGGTAATCCAGCATCCGTATCGGCTTGTTGCGCTTCACCTTTTCGAAATACTGGCGTCGCGTCAGATTGCCGGTCGCGGCGATCTGCGCAATCAGGAAACTCTCGCTGCCGAAGGCCTTCGCCGTACTCTGCTCGGCATAGACGCCGAGTCCGTCAATTGCCGCCCCCACCATAATCACGCTGGCGACGCCGATGATGACGCCCAGCAGCGTGAGAAAGCTGCGGAGCTTGTGCGAGCGGATCGAGTCCATCGCCAGGCGGAATGCATTTTGAAAGGTTTGCCAGGAGCGGGAAGCGCCCGGCCCGGATTGCGGCATCTATATTCAGGATAACGTAATATGTAAGTTCAGTAACGCTTCCATGCCGATGCTTCGCCTCGCCTACGCCACTCAATTCCTGATCGCGATCGCGACGGTGTTCCTGGTCTGGGGCCAGGTCGGCGGGCAGACGCACCTGGATGCCATCCCCTGGTACCTTAAGCTGTGCGCCGGAACGGGCGCCGCGTACGCCATTGTCAGAGCGACCGCCGCCGCGGTTTCGCGCGACTCCGTGTGGAACGGAGGCACGCTGCGCTGGGGCGGAATCCTGATCGCGCTGCTCATCGGCTGCGGCATGCTCTCATACTACTCGCACCTCTATTGGGAGCCGGCCGATCAGCCTCAGGACGATAGCCAGGATGCCGGGCAAATCGGCCAGCTTCGCATACCCACCTTACCGTTCCCCGGCGCTACACTGAGACCGTGACCAGCCGCAGGAACTTTCTTTCGCGCAGCGCACTCGCCGCCGCATCAACCCTCTCTCTCAAATCCGCAACGCCTTCGGGAATCGACGTCCGCGCTCACGGCGCAACCGGCGACGGCAAAACGCTCGACACGGCGGCCATCAACAAAACCATCGACGCCGCGGTGGCGGCGGGCGGCGGCACGGTCATCTTTCCTGCCGGAAACTACCTTTCGCACTCCATCCATCTGAAGAGCAATGTCGCGCTATACCTCGATGCGGGCTGCACCATCGTCGGCGCGGGGCAACCCGCCGAAGGACAGGCCGGCTTCGATCTGCCGGAAGCCAACGAATGGGATATGTACCAGGATTTCGGCCACAGCCATTTCCACAACAGCCTGCTGTGGGGAGAGGGCATAGAGAATGTATCGATCGTCGGCCCGGGCCGAATCTGGGGCAAAGGCCTCAGCCGTGGCGCCGGGCAGGACACGCCGAACGCTCACCTGCCGGGAGTCGGTAATAAGTCGATCGCGCTCAAGAACTGCCACAACGTGCTGCTGCGCGATTTCTCGATTCTGCATGGCGGCCATTTCGGCATTCTCGCCACCGGCGTCGATAACCTCACCATCGATAACCTGAAGATCGATACCAACCGCGACGGCATGGATATCGACGCGTGCCGCAACGTCCGCGTCTCGAACTGTTTCGTCAACTCGCCGTGGGACGACGGCATTTGCCTGAAGGCGGATTACGCGCTCGGCCGCGCCAAGCAATGCGAGTATGTGACCATTACGAACTGTTATGTAAGTGGCTGCTGGGAAGAAGGCACCATGTTAGATGCCACTTACAAACGCTTCGGACCGGAAGCGCGCGTGCCCCACACCGGGCGCATCAAGTTCGGCACCGAATCGAACGGCGGCTTCCGCAACATTACTATCTCCAACTGCGTGTTCGAAGGGTGCCAGGGGCTGGCGCTCGAAACCGTGGACGGCGCGCTGCTGGAAGATGTCACCGTGACCAACATTTCGATGCGCGATATCACCACCGCGCCCATCTTCATGCGTCTCGGCCGCCGCATGCGCGGACCCGATGACGCCAAAATCGGCACTCTCAAGCGCGTGATTATCAGCGACCTGGTCTGCTCCGGCTCGGCGGCGAGAGTCGGGTCCGTCATCAGCGGAATTCCCGGCCATGAAGTGGAGGATGTGAAGATTTCGAACATCGAAATCGTGCACGAAGGGGGCGGCACAAAGGAAGATGCCGCCTTCGTTCCGCCGGAGTACGAAGACGCTTATCCCGAGCCCAATATGTTCATGGGCGGCAGCCGCGGCAGTGGAAGAGGCGCGGATGGCAAGTGGCACGCCGAAGGTGGACCCCGGGCCGCGAATGCCGCGCCGCCCCAACGTCCACCGCAGCCTCGTCCGCGCACGCCGCAGCACTCCATGCCCTCGCACGGCTTCTATATCCGGCACGTGAATGGAATTCAGTTCGACAACATCGAAATTCGAACCGAGAAAGAAGACCTGCGGCCCGCCTTCGTACTGCAGGATGTGGAAGACGCCGAGTTCTTCCGTATCAAAGTCCCCCACCCGGCAGGAGTCCCAATCTTCGCGCTTCACAACGTGAAAGATTTCGAAGTAGAGCGCTGCACCGGAGTTGCCGATACCAAACTAGCCACCGCCGAAAACAAAACGTTGTAGGTACCGGTCTCCTGACCGGTACCAGGCGAGCGAAGCGCGCCCGAGCCGCGCCCCCACGTGCAGGAACTTACAAACTTGAAACTTCCCTCGCAATGGGGGAGTCTATTAGTCAGCCGGAGATGATCCGCCTGTTCGACAAACTGGCCCTCGCGCTTGGCCTTTTGGCCGTGCTTTGGGGACTGGCTCGCCTCAATCAGGGAACCGAATCGTGGCTGCGGCCCGCCGGCGCTCCTCCCGCGCAGGTAAAGATCTTACGCTTCTACGCAAGCGTGGGCGTTTTGATGACGGGCGAGAAGGCCCAGCTTTGTTACGGCGTGGAGAACGCCAAAACCGTGCACATTTCGCCTCCCTTTGCCGATGTTTCTCCGTCCTCGGGCCGGTGTCTGGAAGTCGGGCCCGAGCACACCACGCACTACACCATTCTGGCGGAAGGGTTCGATGGCCGGGTCGCGATGCAATCGCTCACCCTGCCCGTGGAGAATGTCCCGGCGGGTCCGCGCCCGGTGCAAATGGTTGCCGCGCTGCTTGAGGAACCGGCGCGATAATTCGCCTCCTCAGTTCTCCGTCGGAATCCTCTCGGCGTGATCGACAATCAGAACTTCGACCGAACCCTTGGCCGGTTCCAGTTTCAGTCCGAGTTGCTCCTGAATAGCGGCAAAAAGATCGGGGGAGCTGGTATCGCGATCATCGCGCCGCCATCTCAGATTGATGTCGAAGTTTCCCGCCAGGCCCGTACGGTCCACAACCTGGTATCCCGCGGCATGACCGATCAGCCCCGCAAGTTGTTGAACAGTGATCGCATGGCCGATAACTCCGCCCGGGATCAGCGAAGCAGGCGTTCGATCCCCGCGAACATGGTCCGGGTCCGGGGTGTCCGCGCCATCGGACTTCTTCAACTTTGGGCCGCCCTTTCCCGCCACTAGATAATAGATTCGCGCATCCTTCGTTTCGCGATGAACAGCCAGCTTGAATCGCTCGGCCAATAGCGCTTGCATCATTTCCGGAACTCGATCCTTTGGAACGCCGGGCGGCAGCTTTGCCCCTACATCATAGTGTTGTTCATCGAGCCACGCGGGACCGCCCTTGATCAGCTCGCTGTCGAACCGGTATGCCATGGCAATCAAAAGTTTGAGCGAGAGATTCGCGTAACGCACCATCGCCGGATCTGTGTCCAAAGCTGCCAGCCGCGTGCCGCCATGACTCGGCGACATCTTGACGGAAGCCACTTCGAATCTCGCTTCGGACTGCGCGAAAGCGGTCAACACCATCGCGAATACAGCGGCGGGAATTCGCAAATGCATGCTAGAAGACTACCCCCGAACCAGCCCGGAAGCAACAGACCCTACCGCAAAATCACCAGCCGCACCCACAAGCGCAACAACTGAGCGAAGGTGGTTGCCAGCGACTTCACGCGAAAAAATTGCGAGCGCCCGTGCCGGCGCTCATAATGATGCACGCCCACCTCTCTGACCTCGCAGCGGCTCAGTTCCAGCTTGCGCACCAGTTCCACGCAGATGGTGCCGCTGGTGCTGGTGAGATTGATGGATTGCAGCAGGCGCCGGCTGATCAGGCGGTAGTCGCAATCGATGTCGCGGATGCGTATGCGGAATAACACCCGCGAGCAGAAGTTGTAGATGTTGCCGATCCAGATGCGATGCGCGGGGTCGTGCCGCTCCAGCTTGAACCCGTTGACCAGGCCGGTGTTCGGCCCGCACAATTCCAGAAGCCGCGGCAGCTCGGAGACATCGTACTGCCCGTCGCCATCCGTATAGAAGACGTAATCTTTCGTGGCCGCCGCGAACCCGCTGCGCAGCGCGCCGCCGTAGCCGCGATTCTGTTCGTGCGTCACCACGCGCATGTACGGCGCGAATTCAACGCGGAGCGATTCCAGCACCTCCGCGGTTTTGTCCCAACTGCCATCGTTGACCACGATCAACTCGTAGTCTTCCACGTGCTCGCGAAGGACGTCGAAGGCCGTGCGCACCAGCGCGGGAAGCGAAGGCGCATCGTTGTACGCGGGGAAGAACACACTCAGCGATGCGAATTTCATGACACCTTTTCCCCGACGATGACAATGGATTGACCGAACGGGAAATTCAGGCCCGCCCCGATGCACGCCGCCTCGAACGCCAGCGGAGCTCCGAGCGCGCGATTCAGCCACGGCGCGACCGGTTCCACGCCGCTGGACGCGTGCTGCGTGGTGAGCGGCTCCCAGAGGCGGAATTTGGCGAGCGCGACCGGCGAGAGCAGCGTGTTCGCATAGGTGCTGCGCACCACGCGCAGACCCGCCGCGGCAAACGCTTTCTTTAGTCCCGCGCGCGTGAAGCGCTGGCGCTCGAAGACGAATTCGGAGTGGCGGCTGCGGAGAAAATCGAAGGCCGCGGCGCGCACGACCGCGAGTCCGCCGGGCCGCAGCACGCGCGCCAGCTCCGCCGCGGCGTGGCGTTCATCGCCGCGTTCCAGATGCACGAAGACGTCCATGGAGAGGGCAAGGTCGAACGACGCGGCGGGAAACGGGAGACGCAGAATGTCCGCCTGCACGGGCTCCCGCAGCCCCAACTGGCGCGTATAGCGCAGTCCTTCGCTAGCCAGGTCGAGCGGCACCATTGGCCAGCCGCGCTCCGTCTGCAACAGAGCGGAGAGATAGCCCGTGCCGCAGCCCGCTTCCAAAACGCGCGACGGTTTGCGCCCGCCGAGCAGCGGATCGAGCATGCGAAACAGAATGTCGCGCATGCCGCGATACCACCAGAAATCGCGCTCGCTCTGAGCGATGTTGGCGAACTCCGCCGGGTTCATTCCCGTCATAGTTGGGGGCCGGATACGGTCTCTTCACTGACGGCGGCGGCCGGCGTGGCGGCGGATGGCTGTCCGGCGTTGCGCAGCCTCTCGTACACGCCGCGGGCGGCTCGCTGTGCCGCGATCTTCTTGGTGCGGCCTTCCGCTTGCCCGTTCCATTCCTTGCCGACCCGCACTTCCACGGTGAACGTCTTGGAGTGTTCCGGACCCCGTTCCTTCACCACGGAATAACGCGGCTGTGGAAGCTTGCGCGATTGCGCCAGTTCCTGAAGGGCGCTCTTGAAGTTGGTGATGGCGGGCTGAATGTCCGTGCCCGCTTCTTCATCGCCGCTGTACGGCGCGTCCAGAATGTAGTCCGTCACGAAGGTGCGCGCCGCGACGATGCCGCCATCCAGGTAGATGGCCGCAATCACCGCTTCCAGCCCATCCACCAGCAGCGTTTTCTTGGCGCGGCCGCCGCTCATTTCCTCGCTGCGGCCAAGATCCAGAAAGCTGCCGAGATCCAGGCGCCGCGCAATGCCGTGCAGGTGCGCGGCGCTTACCAGGTGCGCCTTCTGGCGCGACAGCTCGCCTTCGCTTGCGCCCGGCAGGCGCTGCACCAGAGCTTCGGAGACCAGAAAGCCCAATACCGAATCGCCGAGGAATTCGAGCTGCTCGTTATCGTGAAGTGCGGCGCCCGCGCCCCGTGCTTCGTTCGCCAGCGAACTATGGGTGAGGGCGCGCTGCAACAGCTCCTGGGACGAGAACCGGTATCCGATTCTCGCCTCCAGCGATGCCGTTTCGGGGCGCATGCTTAGTGTTTATTTCCCCTTCGCTGCCGTGGCCTGGGTCTTGATGCCGGTGCAGGCCTGCTTGATGGCGGGCAGAGCGGTGGCATCGGCGAGCACCTTGTCGCACACCGTGATGGCCTCATCGTTCTTGCCGCTCTGCTGCAGCGCGGAAGCGAGCCGAACCTGGTGCGCGGGCTCCTGCGGGTCGCTGGCAACCGCCTCGCGGAAATCGGCTATCGCCACGTCATACTTCTTGCGCTGCAGGGCGACGAGCCCTAAATCGTCCTGCGCCTGGCCGGAGAACATTTTCTTGGCGTCGTTCCACTGTTCGTCGGTGAGTTGCGGATTCGGTTTCTCGGCAGTCTTCAGGGCGTCGAGTCCGGCGTTCAGTTCCTTGTCCGCCTTGCTGAGTTTTTCTTCGCGATCCAGATCGTTGGCGCCCACGTGCTGCACGATTACTTCCCCGAGATCGATATGCGCGCGGTAGTCCTTCGGATCCGCCGCGATCGCCTGCTCATAATAAACCTGCGCCTTAATGGGATCCTTCTTTCTGTTGTACGCGTCGCCTTCCATTACGAACGCGATGGACTTGAAGTCCGTGTCGGCGAACTTGCTGATGAGGTCGTCGGCGGCAGCGATCACCCCATCCCAGTTCTGCTGATTCTGAGCCGTGAACAGTGCCTGTAGGGCCTGCAACTCAGCTTGCGACTTCGGCGCGGGGCCTTTCTTTGCGGCAGGCGCCTGGGCCGGCGCTTGGGCCGGCGCTTGGGCGAACGCGGCAGCGACCGCCAGTAAGCCCGTGAGCATCAATTTCTTCATCGTTTCTCCTTGGTAGCCGGGCGCACCCGGCGCTATTTTACCGTTTGCAGGCTCTTAGCGGCTTCTTGCAGCGCCTTCTCCGAGGCGCCTTTGGTTTGCAACGCATCTTGCAAATACTTTACCGCCTGCGCATTCTCTCTGGCTGCAATGGACAGCCGTCCGAGGTACACCAGAGCCCACGCTTTCACCGAACCTTCCGGCTCCGAATCCAGCGTTTTCAGAAACAGCTTCTCTGCCGTTTCCGGATCGCTTTCCAGCACCGCGATGCGCGCCAAACCATAGTACGCCGCGGCGCGCGCCGGCATCGAATCGGTTTCCTGAATGGCTTTCAGGAAAAGTTCCTTGGCTTCACTCAGCTTGCGGTGCGTATACAAATCCTCGGCGTCGTCGAGCGTCTTGGCGACTCCGGTGAGCGGCGGAGCTTCCGCCTGAGGCGGCGCGGCCACGGTCACCTCGACTGGCTTTGAGGCGAAGTGCACCGTGCTAAGCCAGGAGCCTTCCTTTACGTTATCGATGGCCGCAACCATTTCCGGGTAGTAGAGCGCCATGCTCTGCTCCTGCTTTTCATAGACCGGCAACTGCTCCCAGAAAAACCGCGTAAGAATGAAGCCCTGAGCAACCGCGTTATCGACTTCCTTGGGCTTACTGTCCAGGCGCGCTTCCACCGCCCGCACCAGCGACTGCGTCACCAGCAACAGCCAATCCTCTTTGTAAATCTGGTCGAGCGCCGGGGCCTTGCGGGCATAATCCTGCAGCACCTTCTTACGGCTGAGAATCTCCTGCGAGCGCGTGGCCAAAGGATCCAGCAGATAGACCAGGTACGCGTGCCGTATATCGAAGGTGCGCAGTTCGGCGGAAGGCGTCACCACCACGTAAAACTCGTCGCCATAGCTGCGCGTCTGCACCTGGTTGGGCGCGGAAAGCAGGTCGATATAGATCTGAAAACGGCGGCCCTTGAAACCCGAGGTCTGCTGCCGCAGGTAGGCGTTCGCGCCCAGCACGGCGTCGGAAACCGGACCGTGATAGCGGGCGATCATCTGGTTATAAGCGTTCTGCGAACGCGCCCACAGGTCTTCGATCTTCGCCTCGCGATAGAACGCGGTGAGCAGCGGCGTCATCTCCATGAGCGCGGCCGCATCGGGCGGAATTTCGACATCGCGCCGGTGGGTGACGAAGGTCGGCGGCGGTCCGATGGTCAGCGCGTAGGAGATGTACTGGCTCAATTCGGCGGTCTCGGAGCGCTTGCGATGCGCTTCGAAAAATTCCTTGAGCGCGGGCAGAGAAGGAATCTCCCGCTTGGCCAGCTCGGCGCGAATCTGGTCGCGGATCGGAACGTTGTTGGGCGATTTCAAATCGGCGGAATAACCGGCCGCATTGATGGCGCACATGACCGTAAACAGGGTCGGGTTGCCGTCGAGTTGACCGCGTTCCTGGTCGGCGGCATGCGCCACGAGGGCGGCCGCGATAATTACGGGGAAGACGAAACGATTCAAAGAGATCCGCCTAGGATGTTGTTCTATTTTAACAAAAGACGTGTGGCACCCAGTACCGACCGGTCTCCAGACCGGTCGAAGGCGAACGGAGTTCGCCTGCATGCAATCTAAAACGTCAACTTCATCTGGCTCTCCAGCCTCCGATTATTCGCGTTCTCGAAAAACCCTTCCCCATTCGGCCCGCCCGCGACCTGGTTTGCCAGTCCGAAATACGGGGACGTGATGTTGCCCGTAATCAAACCGGGATTCGTATGGTTTAACAGATTGCGCACGCTGAAACCGAAGCTGAGGTTGAAGCGGTGCGGCGTGCTAGGCGTTCCGATGATGCTGTTGAGTCCACGACCCGTGGCAGCGGCGGCCGCCGCTCCCGCGGAACTCGGAGTTCCACCACCCGCCGCTGCGTGCTCGCCTACCCGACCCCAGCCGATCGTCTTGGTCAGGCGCAGATTCATTTGGATCTGCATCGGTCCGCGACCGGAATTGCGCGGCAGCAGCATCTCTCCCGCAATCGGATTCGGGTCGAGCAGGCCGTACGCAGTCTGGATCAGGCCGGGGCGTGTGGGATCCGTGGCGATGCCGGGGCGGCCGTTGAAAAGCGTCGTGCCATAAAGATTGCTGCCCGCCGTTATGTTGAACGGGTCGCCCGATTGCGCCACCAGAAACGGACTGATGCGGATGGCCCAGCGCAGGTTCACGCTGCCGCCGAAGGTCACGCGATGCGGCACGTCAGTGGATGCGCGGCCGTACTCGCCGCTCCAGTTGTACGGGTTCGCCGGAAACGTGTTGACGCCGTCCGTATTGCTGCGCGCGCGATTGAACACGTAGAAGCCGAAGAGCGAAAGCCCCGAGTTGATCTTCGAATTCACGTTGGCGATGATCTGGTTCTGGTTGTAAAGCCCAGCCGATTCCATCAGGAACACGGGATTACTTCGCCCCAGCGGAAACGCGCCCGAGCCCGGCAGCGGCGCGTTGATATCCTCGCTGCGCAGCAGGTGCAGGCCGTGTGAATTGGTGTACGTCACCGCCAGCGTGGAGTTGGCCGGCAACTGCCGCTCCAGCGTGCCCGCGGTCTGCATGATGTACGGCGCGCGCACGCGCCCGCTGATCTCCTGAATCACCTGCGTGGAGGCGAAGGCGCTCAGCGCGGCCGGCGACGGGGCGTTCGGAAAGAAGTCCGGATTCGGGATCACATACTGTTGCTGCACGATGCCGTTGAAGCGGCCGGCGGTGAGCGTATTGGCGAGCGGGAAGCGATCGTAGAACATGCCGAAGCCGCCGCGCACCACGGTTTTTCCGCGGACCTTCGCGGTGCTGCCGGGGGCCCATGCGAACGCGAGGCGCGGAGCAAAATCGCGCCAATCGTGTATGTTGCTCTGCGTTTCGTAGCGGAATCCGTAGTCGACGGTGAGGTTCGGGCGGACGCGCCACTCGTCGCCGGCGAAGATGCCGATGTCCCATTGGCCCACCGAAAGCGCGGGCGTTCCGGCATTCATGGTGAACTGCGTTGCTCCTCCGCCCAAGGCGCGGATCTGCGCGGGGGTGTCGCCGCCCTGCGTATAGAGCAGCGTGCGGCGATAGCGTTCGATGGAACTTTCCGTTGCGTCGCCCGCGAACGTGAAAGTGCCGTTGAAATTCTGCGGCGAAACACTATCGTCCGTTGCGCCGCGCACGCGCACGCCGAAGCGCACCGCATGCGCGCCGTGCAGTGCCGAGGTGTAGTTCTGAAATTCGTAGCTGTTCTGCTTGTCGAACGTCTGGCCGAGCGTGGAGCCGCCGCCGTTGAACGCGCCGAGCACCTGGATGGCAGGCGCATTCGAATTGGCGATCGACTGCGGCGCCGAGCGGTAAAACTGGAAGCGCGTTTCGTTGATGACGCTGCCCAGCGTGACCGTGTCGGCCGCCTGCACGGTGGTGTTCGTGAACTGCGAGTGGTAGCCGCGCGTTGCGATATCGAAGCCGCCAATGCCGTTGTCGCGCACATCCGAATGCGTGATGCCGTAGCGCAGCATGAGCGTGTTGCTCGCGGACAATTGATAATCCAGGCGCGGACTGACTTTCGTATATCGGCCGGGAATGCTGAAAAAGCCCGAGAACGGCTCCGTGGCGAGCGTCTGGGGGTTCACGGTGACCGCATTCATCACGCTGCCGTTGTCCACCATGTTACGTTGAGCGTCCAGAGCGAAGGATGCTTTTTTGCCCAGCGGTCCGCCGCCTTCGCCTTCGAGCTCATTCAAGAGGAACGGCGCTTTGACGGGCGCGTAAGGATTGCGCGTGTTCCAGAACTGATTCGCGAAGTTGTAATTGATAGTGCCGCGGTACTTGTCCGCGCCCGGCTTGGTGAAGATTTCGATCTTGCCATAACCGAGCTTGTCATACTCCGGCGAAAAGGGGTTCTGGTTGACGCGAATCTCGCGGATAGAGGCTTTCGGCGGGAGTTCGCCGCCGCTGAAACCATCGACGAAGATGGAGCCACCATTGGGACCGGCGGAAGGTCCGGCAAGCGCTTGCAGGTCCGCCGCGAGATCGTCGGGATCGTCGGGAAGCGCGTCGAGGTCACTACCGGAAATGACCAGAGCGCTGGCGTTATTCGCGGCGTCTGTGCTCAGCGCGGGCGCGGAGTTGGCTTCTACGGTCACCTTCTGCGCGAGCGTGACTACTTTCAGGGTGAGGTTGAGGGTTCGCGGTCCGGCCGTCAGCGAGAGCTTCACCGGCTCCTTCTGCCCGAGATCGGGCGCCGATGCGCGCAGCGTGTAGTCGCCGGGAGCGAGCGCGGCGAAACTGTAGGCGCCCGATGAATCCGCCCGGGCAGTGCGAGCGGGCCCCGCTGCGCCGCTCAACGTCACAACTGCGCCGGGAACGACCGCGCCCGATTCGTCCGCCACCACGCCGCGCAGCGATGCGGTCTGCGCGAAGGCTGCCGCCGCTGCGAAGCAGAAAAGAACGGCTCTCATCGTTGCAGCGCGGTGGCGGCGCCCTGAATGGCTTCGCCGCAATTCTCCAGGACACGGCCTACGCGCACGATTTGATCTTCGGCCTCTTTCCACTGCTGCTGCTCGATGGCCTCGCGAACGCCGGGCAGCGTCTTCACGCCGTAGCCGGTGTAGAAGCCGGGCGCGTAAATCTGATTTTTGAACCACGGCCGATTCGGCAGACCGTCGCTGAGCGTGAGGCTGCGCTCCACCGCGATGAGTTTCTGATTCACGGCGCGCATGTTCGCCGAAGCCATCGCCGAGCCCCCGTTTTCCGCTGCTTTGGCGAGCGCCTGCTCGTATTGTTCGGTCACGCGCATCAGGTCGGCCAGGCCGTTTTCCAGCGGAGCGAAATTCAGGAACGGCGGCACGGTTTCCCGTTTGGGCGCGGCCAGCGGGAACCGCGGGTCGTTAGCCGCCTTGTACAAGCCTTCCTCCAGCGCGCGATTGCGGTCCAGAATCTGCTCGCGCCGATCGCGCGCCAGTTTCTCCACTTCCTGCACGTATCGCCCGATGGTGTCGGTGAAGTTGCGGAAATCCAGCGGCAGCACGTCGGCATCGGCGAGCCGCATCACCAGAGTGCCGGCGGTTTGCGCGAGTGCACGCCCGTAGACGAAATCGGCGTCCGAGAAATGCGTGTACCAGTAGAAATCGTCGTAGATGGAATGATAGATGCCGCCGCGGTCTTCTCCGCCGTAGCCGAGATTGAGGGACGCGATGCCCAGATGGTCGAGGAAGGCCGTATAGTCCGAGCCCGAGCCGAGTGCGGCGATTCGCAGATCCGGCCGCGTGCGCAGTTCGGCGCGCTCCTGCGCCGGCATATTGGGCGGCGCATTCACAAGGCGAACGGCGCGCATGCGGCTCCACACCGAGGTTTGCGATTCGGGGTCGGTGATGTCCTTAGCGACATCGTTGACCAGGCGCTCCAGCGAATGCGAACCTTCCACGCCGAGCTCGCCGCGACTGTTCGTATCCGAGTTGATATAAACCGCGGCCGCCTTCTCCAACTCGGCTGCATGTTCTTCCGCCCACTCCGTGGAGCCAAGCAGCCCTTCTTCCTCACCGTCCCACGCCGCCAGAATGATGGTGCGCTTCGGCTTCCAGCCCTGTTTCAACAACGCGCCGAACGCGCGCGCCTCCTCGAGCACTGCGTCCAAGCCGGAGATCGGATCTTCCGCCCCGTTGACCCAGGCATCGTGATGATTCCCGCGAATGATCCATTCCTCGGGCGCGACGGCGCCGGGGATGCGCGCGATGACGTCATAGATCGGCTTCACATCCCAGTTGAATTTCAGCCGAAGGTGAACGCGCGCCGGACCCGGACCCACGCGATAGGTGATGGGTAGCGATCCGCGCCACGCCGCGGGCACTGTGCGTCCGCCGATTGCGGCGAGCAGCGGCTGCGCGTCCGCGTAGGAAATCGGCAGCACCGGGATTTTAGTGATGGTGGTGACTTCTTCGAGCTTCAGGCGCTTGGCGTTTTTGGTGGCGCCGATTCCGGGCGTGAGCGGATCGCCGGGATAAACGGGCATGTCCATCACGCTGCCGCGCTGCACGCCATCCTTCGGCCTCATTGGACCGACAGGGAAGACTTCTCCGGGCGCGTAGCCGTCGTCATGCGGATCCGAATAGATGAGGCAGCCGATGGCGCCGTGCTCCGCCGCGACTTTGGGCTTGATGCCGCGCCACGTTTCGCCGTAGCGCGCAATCACGATGGCGCCTTTCACGCTGACGCCGAGGCGCTCCAACTCTTCGTAATCGGCGGGCGCTCCGAAATTGACGTAGACCAGTGGACCCGTGACGTCGCCGTCTTTCGAGTACGCGTTGTAAGTGGGCAACTGTTCATCGTGCTGGCTGCTGGTGGGGTCTTCGGGAACGGTGGGCTCTTGCAGTTTCGCGGTGAAGCGCGAGGGCGCGGTCATTTCGACGAGGCGATCCTGCGGCGTGGGGAACAGCACTTCGAACTCTTCGATGTGCGCGTCCAGGCCGTATTCCTTGAAGCGGCTGACAATCCATTCGGCATTGTCTTTGTCGTACGCGGAGCCCACGTGATGCGGGCGCGCGGAGAGCCGGCGCATGGTTTCCCGCATGCGCGCGGGATCGGGGATGGCGCGGAATTTCGCCTCCCAATCGCGTTCGGCGCTCGCGCCAGATTGCGAGAATCCGCGCAGCGGAGCATCGGCCGTGCTTGCCGTCTGCGCGCACACAAAGCAGCACAACGCACAAATTCCAAATGGCTTCATGAATTTCATTTTGGCAGAGAACCTATAATCGGAGGAGATGTCCCCGCGTATCCTGCTTCTTTCTCTCCTCTTTTCCGCGGCAACATTCGCGCAGACCCGCGACGATGAATTCGCCAAACTGGCCGACCGCTTTTTCACCGATGCCGTGTTTCGCTTCGATCCCGTTTCCGCGACCAGCGCCGGCTTTCATGAGTACGACGTCAAGATGCCGAGCGGCACGAAGGCCGAGGTGCAGGAAGAGACGGCGACGCTGCACCGCTGGTTGGACGAAGTGACGAAGTTTGACCCGAAAGGCCTGAGTCCGTTCGCCGCCGCGAATCGCGATCTGGTGCTTTCCTCCATCCGTTCCACTTTGCTCAGCCTGGAGGCCGTGCGCATGTGGGAGAAGAATCCCGACGTGTACTCCTCCGGCGCGAGCGGCGCTATTTTCGGCTTGATGGCGCGCAAATTCGCTCCCGAACCGGAGCGGTTAAAGAGCGTGATCGCGCGCGAGCGGCAGATTCCGAAGTTTCTCGAAGCAGGCCGGCAGAATCTCGTGAATCCTCCGAAAATTTATACGGAAGTGGCGATTGAGCAACTGCCGGGAAACATCGATTTCTTCCGCAAGGATGTGCCCAGCGCGTTTCAGCACGTGACGGACAAGGCGCTCCTCGCCGATTTTCAGAAGGCGAATCAGGCCGTGATCGACGCGCTCGGGAGCTATGAGCAGTTTCTGAAAGCGAACGTCCTGCCGCGGTCCAAGGGCGATTTCCGGCTGGGCGCGGACACGTATGCAAAAAAGCTGCTGTATGACGAGATGGTCGATACGCCGCTGGACCGCCTGCTCGAAATCGGCTTTGAGAATCTGCGCCACAATCAGGCGGAGTTCAAGCGCGTGGCGGCACAGATCGACGCCAAACGGACGCCGCAGCAGATTCTTGAGGATCTGGAGAAAGACCATCCCGCGCCCGGCAAACTGCTGGACACATTTCGCGGCGTGCTGACGGGGCTGCGCGACTGGATCGAGCAGCACCATATCGTCACCATCCCCTCGCAGGTGCTGCCGATTGTGGAGGAGACGCCGCCGTTCGAGCGCGCGCTCACGTTCGCGAGCATGGACACGCCGGGTCCGTATGAGAAGGTGGCGAAGGAGGCGTTCTTCAATGTCACGCTGCCGGAGCCGAACTGGCCGAAGCAGCAGGTGGAAGAGCACATGGAGGGCTTCAATCGCGGCACAGTCATCAGCACGGCGGTCCACGAGGTCTATCCCGGACACTACACACAGTTCCTGTGGCTGGGACAGGTGCCGACGAAGGTGCGCAAGCTCATCGGTTGCAGTTCGAATGCGGAGGGGTGGGCGCACTACAGCGAGCAGATGATGCTCGACGAGGGCTACGGGAATGGCGACTTGAAACTGAGGCTCGGGCAGTTGCAGGATGCCCTGCTGCGGAACGCGCGATACGTTGTGGGAATCGAGATGCACACCGGGAAGATGACTTACGAGCAGGGAATCGATTTCTTCGTGAAGGAAGGGTATCAGACTCGCGCCAATGGCGAGCGCGAAACCAAGCGCGGCACCAGCGATCCGACCTATCTGTATTACACGCTGGGGAAGCTGCAGATTCTCAAATTACGCGCGGATTACAAAGCGATGAAGGGCAGCTCGTTCCGCTTGCAGGAGTTTCACGATTCGTTCATGAAGCAGGGGTTTCCGCCAATTAAGATCGTGCGGCGGGCCATGCTGGGGAACGATTCGCCGGTGGTGTAAGCTCCGCATTCACAAGATCTAAGATTATATTCTTCTTTGCCGGCCAACCACTTACAAACCAATCCGCCTGGATGCCGCACGCACTCGTGCCATCCTGTAAGCGGGGGCACCCGGCTGACTTGTTCTCGTGCGGCGCGGAAAACCGAAAGATCTTTCGGTTTTCGGTTTACCGGCTAAGTAAATCCAATGACTTAGGAAACAAAACCGAAAGATCTTTCGGTTTACGCTACGGACCGACGATGGCGCGCGGTAGCCGGCGCGGCCACGGCGGGACGCGCACGAAACATCCGGGCGCGCACGCGAGCCAGGGCCTTCTCCAAATCCGCGCCGTCCACAAACGTGAGATACGCCGACAGCGCGATCCATTGGAACAACGGCACGTTCATGCTCCACTCCAGCGATAAGTGCAGCACCAGTCCGACCAGAAGAATCGGATACCGCAGTTCCTTGATCCAAACCAGGACCCCGAGGGAAAACTCCACCAGCAGAGTGCCCCAGCTTTCCAGCCGGATCATGCTCATGTCGCGAAGAATGCCGGGCATCGGAAAGCGGTGGAACTGATCGACGTGATAGACGTAATAAAGGGCGGTCCCATCCACCCACGCCGGACCCATCGACTTATTCCAGAACGTCATCAGATACATCAGGCAGAGCTGGATCTGAATCATGCGCTGGGCCCACGGAGCGCGCGGTTGAACTTCCGCACTTTCCTTGCCCGAACGCACACGCCGCCACTTATCCACGGAAAGCGCCGCACCCGCGGGTGCAAACATCAGAAAGAAGGCGCACGCGCGCATCAACGTATCGCCGCCATTGGTGATGAACAGGTTGCGCTGATGGACAGAGGCGAGCAGCACGAAAACCGCAATACTGCTGGCGCGCGTAAACAGTCCCACGCACAGCGCGATGGCGCTGATCAGTAGCGCCCAGAATATGAAGTTGGTCCAGAACTCCGTTTGCGGGAAGAAGGCGAATAAGTTGATGCGCGTGCCCGGCTCGGCGCGCTGCATCGATTGCAGCGTCACCAGGCCGCGCGGACCGAACCACGTCATCCAATCCCCGCGCAGCAGCACGGCATCCGCCAGCACGATCAGGGCGAAAACGATGCGATAAACGCAGACCGGAAGCGGCGATTGCGGCTCGAAGAAGAACCGGTTCCAGGCGTTTGCGATCCCTCTCAACGTCATGGCAGATCTCCCGGCGCCACGGTGTAATGGAAGAATTCGAACTGGCTCCACGGCACGTAACCCGGCTCTCCGTCTGGACCCGGGGGAGGGACGATCGACCAGTGCCGCACCAGCGTCACGAGAACGGGCGGATCACCGGCGCGGTTATTGGCGCGCGCGATGTATCGAGCCGCATCGGGCCAAAGGCCGGAATTGGTGTCCAGCCGTAAGTTGTCGTTCATGTACTTGCGATACCGCTCCTCGAAGTACTTATCGACGATGCCGAGTTCCTCCATCCGCGGGAACCCCCACTTACTCGTCTGCCCATCGCGATAAGTGACCACGGCGTCGATATAACTGTTCAGCTTCGTGGGATCGGGCGCGAACATGTCCCACTTCTGGAAGAGTCCGAAGTAGAGCATATAGGGACGCACCATGTTACGGCAGGCAACAACCAGCGGCGTGTCTAAAGGAACGCACCAGCAGGTGATCGCGAACAGATTGAACGCGATAAATGCGCTGATGACGATGCGAGCATAAGGCCATTGGCGGCGCGGCGCCTTCTGAGTCAGCATCCTTCCCGAATTATAGGCCGCGGCAATGCGGTTTTACCCTCGTACAAAGGAAGGAAACGTGCGCGTACACCCGAAACACTGCGGAGGCGTCGCACTCCATTCGCCTTTCGATGCACCTTTTGCCGCTGCCTCACGGAGCCGTGAAAAACTCCGACTGCTGCCATCGTCGCGCTCCCTCCGCCTTTTCGATGCATCTTTTACCGCTCCCTAACGGTCACGGCTCCGTACGTACTTGATGCTGCTAACGGAGCCGTGACCGTAAGGGAGCGGTAAAAGGGGCCGGGGATACGGAACCAATTCGCTTTTTTCATACCCCCTCACAATCCCTCCGAGCCTCAATACCGCCCCCGCAGGCGGTCGATCCGGCGGCGGTCCCTCTTCGACGGTTTGCCTTGAAATTCAAAGTCGAAGTGGGGCGCCGCTTTTCGATCTTCGATCGCTTTCGCCCGCCGCGCGCGGCTTTCGTCCGTCTCGCGATACAACGCCTGAGCCACCGCCGCGGGTCCGCGCATCTCGCTCACCCCGAGCACTTCAATCTCAAACTCGGCCGCGGAGGTCTTCACGCGAAGCATGTCCGCTACCTTCACTTCGCGAGCGGGTTTCGCGGCAACTCCGTTCGATTCGATACGCCCCAACTCGCAAGCCTTGGACGCGAGCGCGCGGCTTTTGAAGAACCGGGCGGCCCACAGCCACTTATCGATTCGTACGCCGTTCAGGCCGCGGCTTCTCCTTCGGCAGCCGTGAAGTACGCGCAGTCGGGATGGTGGAACACCAGCGCGCTGACGCTAGCCTCAGGCTCCATCATCATGCCCTCGGTCAGTTGCACTCCGATTTCGTCCGGCCGCAGCAGCTTCCAGATGCCCTGCTGATCGTCCAGGTTGGGACACGCCGGGTACCCGAAGCTATATCGTTTGCCGCGGTACTTGCTGGTGAAGCGATCGTGCATCGTCGTCGTGGGAGCGTCGGGAAAGCCCCAATCTTCGCGAATGCGGCGGTGCAGCCACTCCGCCGCGCCCTCCGCCGTCTCGATGGCCAAAGCCTGAATGCCGTGCGCTTTGAAGAACTCGCCTGCCTTCTTCCACTCCTCGCTCTTCTCGCGAACCTGCGCGCCGGCGGTCACGACGAACAGGGCCATGTGATCGCGCTTGCCCTCGGCCGCCGGAAGAATATAGTCGCTCAGGCAGAGGCCGTCCTCGCGGCGCTGCCTGCCGAACGCAAACGTATGCGCCGGCGTGTCCGCGCCGGGGGCGAACAGATGGATCGAATTCCCATCGCGCTCCGCTTCGAAGAACTGCCACACAGCCTTCACCTTCAGGAACGCGCCCGCATCGTGCTTCAACTCTTCCATCTTGTGGAAGAGATCCAGCGCCGTGGCGTCGCGCTCCGCCAGAGCCTTATCGAAGTTGCCCTTGAAGCCCATGTGACGCCCGTACAGCATGAACGGATTGATGTAACTCCAGACCTCCGCCAGATGCGGCACATCCCGCACCTTGCGATCGGAATAGGGCGCCTCGGGAACCGGGATATCCACGCGCACCTTCGAGCTGCGCCGCGTGGTAAACGGCACCGCGGGCTCCTCCACGGCGACCGCGACCGGAGCCTCCAGCGGCCGGTGCTGCTCCACCACCTTCGGCCGTTCCGCCGGATCCATCAGCCGGTTCATCAGGCTGAGCCCGGTCATCGCGTCTTTCGCGTAACACACCGTCTCGCCGTAGGCCGGCGCGATTTTGGTGCGCGTGAACTTCTCGCTCAGCGCAGCGCCGCCTACCAGTAGCGGCACAGCGATGCCCGCATCTTTCAGATCGTTCGCCGAGATCACCATCTGCTGCGTGCTCTTCACCAGCAGTCCGGAGAGTCCGATCGCATCCGGCCGGTGCTGCTTGGCCGCCTGAATCAAAACATCAGGCGGCACCTTGATCCCCAGGTTCACCACCGCGTAGCCGTTATTGGAGAGAATGATCTCCACCAGGTTCTTGCCGATATCGTGGACGTCGCCCTTCACGGTGGCGAGAAGCACTTTCCCGCGCGCAGCCGTGTCGGCCTTTTCCATGAACTGCTCCAGGTGGTTCACCGCGGCTTTCATCGCCTCGGCCGATTGCAGCACCTCCGCCACGATCAGCTCATTGTTGTTGAACAGCCGCCCGACCTCGCTCATGCCGGCCATCAGGGGTCCGTTGATGATGTCCAGGGGTGCGGCGCCCTCCGCGCGCTTGCGTTCCAGGTCCCCGATCAGGCCGTCCTTCGTGCCTTCAATGATGTAATTGGCCAGCCGCTGATCCAGCGGCAGATCTTCGGCATGCTGCTTCACGCGCTTTCCACTCTTGCGGAAGTGCTCCGTGATGAGCGCGATGTGCGCCTGATTGATCGCGACCTTCTGTTCCTGCGTCTGCTCGCGCCAATCCTCCGGCGCGTTGGCCAGCGCGGCATCTTCGCTGCCCCACACCGGCCGGTTGAAGAGCAGATTCTCCGCCAGGTGGCGTTCCTCTTCGGGAATGGACGCGAACCGCTCCAGTTTCTGCGCGTTGACGATCGCCAGATCCAGCCCCGCCTTGGTGCAGTAATACAGGAATACCGAATTCACCACTTCGCGCGCCGACGCGGGCAGCCCGAAGCTGATATTGGAAATTCCGAGCACGGTTTTGGCGTACGGAATCTTCTCTTTAATCAGCCGTATGCCTTCGATTGTCTCCACCGCCGCGCCGATATAGTTCGCGTCGCCAGTGGCGCACGGAAACACCAGCGGATCGAAGACAATGTCCTCGGGCTCGATGCCGTACTTCTCCGTGAGCAGCTTGTACGAGCGCTCGGCGATGGCCAATTTGCGTTCGCGCGTGAAGGCCTGCGCCTGCTGCTTGTCTTCGTCGATGGACCCGACCACCAGCGCCGCGCCGAACCGCTTCGCGACGGGGCAGACGCGCTCGAACTTCTCCTCGCCGTCTTCCAGGTTGATCGAGTTGATGATCGCTTTACCCTGGCAGTAAGTGAGAGCCAGTTCGATGGCGCGCGGATCGGTAGTATCGATCATCACCGGCGCTTTGATCTTGCGGATCAGCTTTTCATAAAACGGCGGAATGTCCTCGATCTCATCGCGGTCCGTGCTCTGCAAGCACACGTCGATGATGTGCGCGCCATTCTTCACCTGCCATCGCGCAATCTCCGTCGCTTCTTCCCACTTCTCCGCCGCGACCATGTCCTTGAACAGCCGCGACCCGATCACGTTCGTGCGCTCGCCGACGATCAGCGGCCGGTTGCTTTCCTCCGCCTCGACGAGATCCACGCCCGAATAATAGGCGCGGTGCGGCTTTGCCGGGAAGGCGCGCGGTTTCTTGCCCTGCGCCATCTCCGCGATTGCTTTGATGTGCGCATCGGTGGTGCCGCAGCACCCGCCGACCATGTTCAGCCAGCCGTTATCGATGAAGCGTTCGAGCTGTGCCGCGAGCGATTCCGGCGTTTCCAGGTACTTCCCTTCCTCGTTCGGCAGCCCCGCGTTCGGATAGCAGGAAACACGCACGGGCGACATTTCGTTGACGGTGCGGATGTGGTCCGTCATCAATTCCGGACCGGTCGCGCAGTTGAGACCGATGGAGATCAGGTCGGCATGCATGATGGACGCGACGAACGCATCGGCCGGCTGCCCGGCGAGCATCGTGCCGGTAAGTTCGATCGTTCCCGAGACCATCGTGGGAATGCGATGGCCGCGTTCCTGCCGCAAGCGGTCTATGGCCAGCAGCGCCGCCTTGATGCTGCGCGTATCGTTGCACGTCTCGACAATCAGCACGTCCGCGCCGCCATCCAAAAGCCCGCGGGCCTGCTCGTAGAAGGCGTCCGTCAAATCGGGAAAGGTGATTCCGCCGACCACCGTGATGGCTTTGGTGGTGGGACCCATGGAGCCACCGACGAAGCGCGGCCGCTCCGGAGTGGAGAATTCGTCGGCCGCCTGGCGCGCCAGTTGCGCGGCTTTGACGTTGATTTCGTAAGCCTTCTCTTGCAGTCCGTACTCGCCCATGGAAACGCGAGTGCCGTTGAATGAATTCGTCTCGATCAAATCGGAGCCGGCGCGCAGATACGCGCGGTGAACGTCCAATACTACATCCGGCCGGTACTCGACCAGCATTTCATTGCAGCCCTCCAGCGCCGGGCCGCCGAAATCGGAAGCAGTCAAGTGCCGCTGCTGCAACATGGTGCCCATGGCCCCGTCCAGTATGAGGACACGTTGATCCAGAATGTCGAAAAGAGCGCGCTGGCGCTCGGCAGATGTGGACATAAGAGAAAGAGAGACTCCTTCAATTCTAGCAAGCCGGGGGAAGGAGCCGTGGCGATTCGCAGGCTCGCGCAAGCAAGCGCGCCGTCACATCATGTTACTGTCTGAAATCATGAACCGCCGCGAATTCTTTTTCGTGTCCGCGACTGCCGCTGCCCAGACATCCACTCCGAAATCGACCGGTACGCACCAGCGCGTCTACCCGATCAATCGCAACTGGCTCTTTGGCGGCAAGACTCGCCCCGGCGTTCTCGATGCCGCCTTCAACGACTCCGCCTGGGAGCGCGTCACCCTACCGCATACCAATGCCCGCTTTCCGTGGCATAGCTTCGATGAAGCTGTATTCCAGTATGTCTCCGCGTACCGGCGGCACTTCACCGCTCCCGCGGCATGGCAGGGCAAACGCGTTTTCGTGGATTTCGGCGGCGCCATGACGGCGGCCACCACGGCCATCAACGGCCATAAGTTCACCGAGTACCGCGGCGGCTACACTCCCTTTTCTTTCGAGCTCACGCCACATCTGAAGCTCGGCGCCGCCAACGTTCTCGCCGTCGAACTCGACTCCACGGAGCGCGCCGACATTCCGCCCTTCGGCGGCAACATCGATTACCTCACGTTCGGCGGGATTTACCGCGATGTGCAACTCCGCGTGGTGCCGCACCTGTTTATCGAGAACGTCTACGCCAAGCCCGTGGCGCCGCTCGGCCCGAACCGCAGCGTGCTGGTGCGCTGCCATCTCAACGGCAATGCCGAAGGACCGGTCACGCTCAGGGCCGAACTGCGCGACGGCGAACGCCTGATCAAAACCGCGTCCGCCACGTTCCAATCGGGGGCCGATTTCCATGACGTCACGCTCGACCAACTCGGCGATGTACAACTCTGGAGCCTGACTACGCCGAAGCTCTATCGCGTCGACGTTCGCCTCACCGGACCCGGAAATCTTCGCGACGAATACTCCACGCGAATCGGCTTTCGCGAGGCGCGTTTCACGCCGGACGGCTTCATGCTCAACGGCGAACGCGTCAAACTTCGCGGACTTAACCGCCATCAGACGTATCCGTACGTGGGCAGCGCCATGCCCGCTCGCGTGCAGCGGCGCGACGCCCACATTCTTCGCAATGAGCTGCATTGCAACCTCGTGCGCACGAGCCACTATCCGCAATCGCCCGATTTTCTCGATGCGTGCGACGAGCTCGGCCTGCTCGTGCTGGAAGAGATTCCCGGCTGGCAGCACATCGGCGACGCGGCATGGCAGGAGATCGCCACTCGCAACGTCAGCGAAATGATCCGCCGCGATTGGAACCACCCCTCCATCATTCTGTGGGGCGTGCGCATCAACGAATCGCCGGACAATCACGATTTCTACACGCGCACCAACGCGCTCGCGCATTCACTCGACGACGCCCGGCAGACCGGCGGCATCCGCTACAACTATCAATCGGAGCTGCTGGAAGATGTGTTCACGATGAACGATTTCGGCTGGCCCCTTCGCCAGCCCAATCACCCGCTCTACCTGAACACGGAATTCGTGGGCCACACCTATTCCACCAAGCGATGGGACAACATCGAGCGTGTTGCCGAGCACGTGCGGCGCCACGCTCGCGTGCACAATCAGCTTGCCGGCGACAACCGCTACGCCGGCGGCATCGGCTGGTGCGCCTTCGACTACAACACGCACAAGAATTTCGGAAGCGGCGACCACATTTGCTATCACGGGGTGAGCGACATTTTCCGCATGCCGAAGCCGGCCGCCTACTTCTATCAATCGCAGTGCGACCCGGAGCGGGAGATCGTGCTCGAAGCAGGCTTCTTCTGGAGCTCCGGCGATCGCTCCGGCGCGGGTGGCACGGGACCGGTGCCCATTCTCTCCAACTGCGACCGGCTCAAAATCTATTACGCGGGCGAGTTCAAGAAAGAGATTGAGCCGGACCGCCAGACGTATCCGCATCTCAAGTACCCGCCGTTTACGATGAACATCGGCGATATTCCGCTGAACCCGTGGGGCGACTTGAAGATCGAAGGGTATCTCAACGGAAAGCTCGTAAAGACGCTCGTGCTCTCTGGCAGCGGCCGCGACGCCGATCTCAAGATGGCGGCCGACGATCGCGAATTGATTGCCGATGGACGCGACGCAACGCGCGTCACGTTCCGCCTCACGGACGAAACCGGCAACATCCGCAACCTCTCGACGGCGGCGCTCGCGCTGCCCCTTACCGGGCCCGCCACTCTGATCGGCGAGAACCCGCTGTCGCTGGCGGGCGGCACGGGCGCGGTCTGGATCAAAGCGAAAGAGACGGCGGGGACGGTGCACCTGGTCGCGCGCCACGCGGTATTGGGCGAGCGCAACGTGCAGATTCAAATTGCAGCGGCGCCGGGCGAGATGCTGTAAGACCGGCTGAGGCCGCTATGCGCAGACCGGCTCGCGCGGAGTAAGGCCAACCAATCAGCACGCCGAGAGCGATGCCGGCCATGGCGAACCATCGCGTCCGCGGACCCAGCGGCTGCTGTGGCAGGGAGGGCGGATCGCGCGCCACGCCGCATTGGGCAAGCGCGACGTGCGCATTCAAATTGCAGCGGCGCCGGGCGAGATGCTGTAAGACCGGCTAAGGCCGCTATGCGCACACCGGCTCGCGCGGAGTAAGAATCGGGCCACGGAACGGCGGCTTCAGCCAACCAATCAGCAGGCCGAGAGCGATGCCGGCTATGGCGAACCATCGCGTCCGCGGACCCAGCGGCTGCTGTGGCAGGGAGGGCGGATCGAGCACCTCGAGATTTTGTCCGAGCTTGGCTTCGAGCGCGACCTCCACGTCGGACCCTTTCCCCGCGGCCGCAGCGTCATCTCTCATCTCACGGCCATGCTGTTCGGTCATCCTCGTCACAATTTGACGTACGGCCGCCTGTGCGTGCGACGCATTCTTATAGCTGAAGGAAATGAGGCAGAGCGAGTCCGCCGCGCCGAAGGCAGACACGTGCAGGTCGCGCTGCCCCATGTGACGCACGATCTCCGGCATCGACGCACCGCGCCGTTCTTCCGGGTATAGGTTCAGCCGCTCGATGATTCCCTGCAAGCTCTGGTCGCTCATCGCCGACTCTTGAAGCCGCTGGACCTCTTCGTGCGCCCGCCGCGCCGGCAACCCGGCGAGCACGCGCGCAGGCAGACCCATTGGAGCAGTGACCCTGAGCACCGCCACGGACTGATACCGCTGCGGCGTCGCAAGGGTCGCGATGAGCCACCCGGCCGCGCATCCGGCTGCGGCGAGACCAGCGATTTGGATGGTCCGCCGCCTCTGGCGAAGGAAGCAGGCGAAAAACAGGCCGGCGGCCAAACCGATGGCAACGAGCAGCCACGCTTCGCCAAGTCCAAGCCGCGCCACAGGCGGCTCTGAGATGCGATAGATTTTCCCTATGCCAACCGGCTCCTTCCACGTCTCCGATCCAACACGAATGCGGTAGCGGTTCTGCAACGCGCTGAAGGTGACCAGCCGCGCGGCCATCTCCCGCGCTACGCCCTCCGCTTTCGCCTGATCCGGATAATCGAAGGAGAAACTGACACTCTCCGGCGTTGCTCCATACCGGATTGACATGTGGTCGCGCATCTTCTGCACCACGTCTTCCATCGGCATGCGGCTTAGCTCATCTGCGTACAGATTCAACTCCGGAAGCCGAATGATGGATATAAGGGCGCTGCGGCTCATCACGTCGTCGCGAATCTGTGCCAGGGCGAAGTTCGAATTCGGATCCTCGACTGTCGCGACGCCCCGCGAAATCGAGTCGTCTGTAACGGCCTTCAACGTGAAGGTCGCACGGTACGGATGGGACACCAGCCAGCCTCCGGCCCCGATCGCCACCGCACCCGCGACACCCAGCATCGCCGCCATCTTCCAAAATGGAGCGTCGTTCAACAGCCGCATTCGGACCGCGCCTCCCAGCACGTTGAAAAACTCCGACAAACTCGGAGCGACGTCTTCCAACAGAGCGTCGAACTCCGCGCCATAGCGCCGCCGCCAGTTCGACGGATATAGCCGCGCCGCCGCGCGAATCCACTGCCTCATGCGCGCCGCCGCCTCCTTAATTCCGCACAGACGGAAACGGTGTGGACAACCTCTGTCGCCGGACGGCGAGCCAAAGCCCGCCCAGCAGCATCCCACCGGCCAAGCCCGCTGCGGCGATTTGAGGCGTCCGCGGCCCGAGCGGCACTTGGGGCAGGTTCGCCGGGTCGAGAACCTCCAGGGTTCCACCCATGAACTCCATAGCGCGCCGGATATCGACGGGCGCTGTTCCTTCCCGCCGCAGCGCCAGAATCGTGTTCGACTCGGTAAAGTCCGTGACGAGTTCGTGCACTACAACCTGCGCTTTGTACCTGTCCGGATATTCGAAGGAAATCAGAATTGCGGCGGTGTCTCCTGCGCGTTTGCCCGCGGGCGGCAATTCGCGAACGGAGATCGCCCGATTCCGCATTTGTTGCAGCACGGTGTCCAGAGACTGGGTTTGCCGCTGCTGGTGATAGAGGTCGCGCCGTGGGTCCTCGACGATGCGCGCCAGATTGTCGCGACTGAGCACCTTCTGCGTGAGGGCGGCGATCAACTCATGAGGGTCCTGACGCGGCAATTTCTGCAAGACCCGCGCCGGCGCAGTACGAGGCACCAAACGCAGCACGGCCTGCGAGCGGTAAGTCCGCGGCATCCACCACGCGATGGCAAGCGCGATGACGCAGCCGGCCGCGGCGAAGGCAGCCATTTGCAGCGACCGCCGCGGACTCCGCATGGTGAATCCCGCGACGAGCCCGGCGGCGAGCCCGATCCCTAAACCGGCCGCGGCATACGCGAGCCAGTCCGGCGCAACCGGGTCCGCCGGCGTCGCTTGCTGAACAAGTTCGAACCTGGGCTGGGGCGGAAGAGGCTCTGATGCGCCCCAGGCAGTAGCCCACAGGCGTCCGTGATAGGCAGCGACCGCCTGAGCGGTTTCGGCGAGGCGGGCGGCGATTGCGTGCGCCACCGATTGCGCCTTGTAGCGGTCGGGGTAGCGGAAACTGACAGTTACGAATTGACGATCGGCGCTTACCCGGATGCTGAGGTCCCGGTTTCGGATGCGGTCTACCAACTGATAGGCGAGCGGTCCGGTTTTGCTTTCGCCGGGGTAGAGATCCAGCGACGGCTGTTGCACTAGGGCCAGCAAACGGGGGCCGCTGAGCACGTCCCGCTCCGCGGTTCCCAAAACGTCTATGCCGGACGTGCCGCCGGAATCCAGAATGCGCAGCGTCTCCGTCGCGACATAGGTCCGCGGCGATGCGACTGCAATCGCGACCGCGGCAACGGCGCCGGCCAGGGCCATTGCGCCGGCAAGCTCCAAGAGTCCCTTCATGGTCGTCATGCGCATGGTCAACGCGCCTCCTAAGACATTGAAAAATTCCCGAACATCGGCGGGCGCATCTTCGAGCAGCGCTTCGAACTCGGCGCCGTACCGGCGGCGCCATTGTGGCGGATACAGCCGCGCCGCCGCGCGAATCCAGCGTCTCATGCGTGCCGCAGCCTCCGCGCCGCCGCCTTCACCACCTGCTCCATGCCCGAAATCTGTTCTTCCAAATGCCGGCGGCCGGGTGCAGTCAACCGGTATGGCTTGCGGCGCTCGTCAGAGTCCATGCCCTGAATCCAGCCCTCTGCCTCGAGTCGCGTGATCGCGCCATAAAGCGTGCCGGCGCCGAGCCGCACGCCGGCAAATGCCTCGACATCCGCCATGATGGCGTACCCGTGTTTATCGCCGCCGGCCAGGCTGGCGAGAATCAAAATCGCCGGATCGGTCACCACTATTTCACCTCGCGCTATATCGTAAGGTGTAATAAGAGCGCGTGTCAAGGATTGTTTTGTAGTCGCGCTCCGCGCGACCCGACAGGAAGGATTCCTGTCGGCACGTGGCAACAGGAATCTTTCCTGTTGCGGCGAGCGGAGCTCGCCCGGGCGCGCTCCGCGCGACCAGAGAGGAACCGATTCCTGTCGGCACGTCACCAGAGATTTCCGGCGTAGGCGCGCGACCAGAGGGTGATGTGCAGCAGCACCGCCCTGGTCCAGGCATCTTCCAGACGGCGGAGTTCCTTCGCGTCTTCTACTTCCTTCGCGAAGAACTCGCGCGTGGCTATCACCGTCACGCTCGTGAACGCGAGCAGGTAGCGAAGCGGCACCAGCGGCGGCGTGTTCGCGCCATCGGTGACATTCTTCTTCGCGGGCGTGTGGCGCAGCCCGATCTCGTCCTGATACGCGAGCCACTCGGCATCATGCGGACGCCTGGCCACATCGCGCACCCACTGCACGAATCGCACGCGGACCTTGGCTTTATACGCTTCGTCGGGGCGGCCATCGGGTCCGAAAAACCACTGCGCGAGGTGCGGCTGTGAGGCGATAACGGCGCGCCAGGAGTCCACCATCGCCTCGGCGTGCCGGTCGAAGATGCGCTCGTAATGGCGCAGCACGGCCGCATCCGTGTCCTTCCAGCCAACCGTCGCTTCGATCAGCCGCAACTCCTCAAGCGAGACGCCGCTCATTCGGGAACCTTCTGCAGGAACGAGCGATTCTCCAGCACGATGCAGCCGCTCGTCTCGGCGTGCTTCACGTTCGCGATTGCGTCCGGATCTTTGGCGAGCCGGGCGCGATATTTCTCGTACGCTGTGAGGTCCGGAAACCGGATCAGCGCCAGCGCCTCGTTCGTCGGCCCGGCGAGCTTCGTGGGAATAAAGTAGCCGAGTAACTCGCCGCCGCAGCGCTTGATCGGCTCGGGCCAATTGCGAGCGTATGTCTCAAAGTCGGCGACCTTGTAATGATCGATCGTGTATCGTATGCAGAGCGTAACCATGTTCCCCTCCTCGTAAATTCAAACCGTACTCGCGCTCGAAACCGCGCAGTCCGCGGTCCGTCACGCGCAGCGCGCGAGTGTTGCCCGTGCGCGCCATCCAACCCTGTTGCAGAAATCGATCCAGCAGAAACGCCGCCAGCCGGCCCGCGAGGTGCGGCCGCCGCTCCGTCCAATCGACGCACGGGCGCGCAAACGGAGACCGGCTGAGCAACAGTTCCTCCGCGCCGCCGCCGGCCATGAACCAACTGCGTCCCGTGCCGCTGAGGCTGTAGTCCGAATTGAGGTATCCCAGCCGCAGGATGGAATCGTGCAGCAGCACTCCCGCGACGCCGGCCAGATGGTCGTAACACGACCGCGCGGCGCGGAGCTGCGGTTTCGCGGCCGCCCGCGGCGCCAGTGCGGCTAACGCCTCAAGCGCGCGAGCCACCGCCGGACCGGACAAGCGATAGACCTGATTCCGCCCGCGGCGAACGCACGCCACCAGCCGGGCTTCGGTCAGTTTGGAAAGATGAAAGCTGGCGCTTTGCGGAGAAACGTTGGCTGCTAACGCCAACTCACCCGCGGAGAGGGAGCGGCTATCGAGCAGCGCAAGCAACATCGCCGCACGAGCCGGATCGCCGAAGAGAGCCGCAGCGGAGGCAATATCGGGTTCACCCATTACCTCCGATCGTATGCGACAACGCGCCTCTACATTTCAAGGAAACTTGAAATGTCGGGGCGGCCGGTTACAGTGCGGACGGAAGCCCGGTGGTCACCAACACTTCCAGGAATCCCTGCGCCGCCCGATTCAACTTCTTCTTTTTCCGATGCACCACGCCGACCGGTCTGGCCAGTCCCGGAGCGTTCAACGGCACAGCCGCGAGCCGGCCCGCCGCGATTTCGGGTTCCATCGTTCGCGCCGGCAGAATGCTCACCCCCGCGCCCGACGCCACGGCTTCCTTGATCATTTGAATATTGTCGAAGTGCAGGACCGGACGGACATCCACTCCGTGCGCGCGCAGAAAGCGATCCAGTTCGCGCCGAATCGCGAGATCCTCGTCGAAGGCGATGAACGTTTCACCGTTCAACTCCGCGGGTTCGCTGCGTTCCCTGCCGGCGAGCGCGTGGCCCGGCGGCACCGCCAACTGCATTTCTTCGTCGCGCCACGGAATCGCCGCGATCTCACGGCTCGCTTCCGGATAGCTCACGATTCCCAGATCGGCAGCATCGTTGTGGATCGCTTCGTAGATCTTGTCGGGCCGCATGTACTCTACGGTCAGGTGTGCGGCGGGGTACCGGCCGGCGAATTCCTGGCGCAGACGGCTCATCTCCGTGAGGCCGATCGAATAAATGGAGGCGACGCGCACAGCGCCTTCGATCTCCGCCTTCAGCCCTTCCAGTTGCAGCGTAAATTCAGCCTCCCGCTGCAAAACGTCGCGGCAGAATTCGGCGTACGCTTTTCCCGCCGGAGTTAACTCTAGTGGACGTTTACTTCGGTCGAAAACAGCCGTTCCGAGGCGGCGCTCCACCTCCTGAACGTGCTGGCTGGCCGCCGACTGGCTGATTCCAGACATAGCCGCCCCCTTACTCATGCTATGAGTAGCAGCTATGTCTTTAAATAGTTTGAGTTCCGACGACCACACAGCGCTAGTTTAGCATAAGCGGTTCTAATGACAAGCATGAAACAATTTTTATTTGCCTAATACTAGAGTCGCTGGTACACTGGGCTCAAAGGCAACCGCCTCGTTGGACCGACCGGCAAAGGACTACCCTCCGCTCCGGTAAACACCTGAGAGAAGAATTTATGTCCGATACCTCTGTCCAGACGGGCCTTCCCGCCGCGCAAGGCCTTTACGACCCCGCGTTTGAGCACGACGCCTGCGGCATAGGCTTTGTAGCCAGCATCAAGGGTCAGAAGTCGCATGAGATCATCCGCAAGGGCCTACAGGTTCTGATCAACCTGACGCATCGCGGCGCTTGCGGCTGCGACCCGGAGACGGGCGATGGCGCGGGCGTGCTGATCCAGATTCCGCACGCGTTTTTCGCGCGCGAATGCGGCAAGCTGGGCTTCACACTGCCGGCTGCCGGCGAATACGGCGTCGGCATGATTTTCTTCCCGGTGGAAAAGCCCGCGCGCCTGCAGTGCGAAGGCATTGTGGAGCGCATCGTGCGTGAGGAAGGTCTCACCGTGCTCGGCTGGCGCGATACGCCGATCGATGGCGCAGCGATCGGCCGCGTGGCGCGCGTCTCACAGCCCTACATTCAACAAATCTTCGTGGGCCGCGCGCGCGGCATGAACGAAGATCAGCTCGAACGCAAACTCTACGTCATCCGCAAGCGCGCGGAGGCGGAGATCGCCGCATCCGCCATTCTGGACAAGGGCTTCTTTTACGTGCCGTCGCTATCGGCGCGCACGATCATCTATAAGGGTCTGCTGCTGGCGCCGCAGATCGCCAACTTCTACCCCGAGCTTGCGGATCCCGAAGTGGTGAGCGCGCTCTGCCTGGTGCACCAGCGCTTCTCCACGAACACGTTTCCCACCTGGCAGCTCGCGCACCCGTTCCGCTACATTGCGCACAACGGCGAGATCAACACGATCCGCGGCAACGTCGCGTGGATGCACGCCCGCCAGAGCGTGCTCGCCTCGCCGCTCTTCAACGGGGACCTGAAGAAGCTGTTCCCGATTATTCAGCCGCAGGGCAGCGATTCGGCGGCTTTCGACAACGCGCTCGAGCTGCTGGTGATGGCTGGCCGCAGTCTGCAGCACGCCATGGCGATGCTGATTCCCGAAGCGTGGAGCAAGAACGCGCACATGAATCCGCAGAAGCGCGCGTTTTACGAATACCACGCGAGCCTCATGGAGCCCTGGGACGGGCCCGCGGCGATCGCCTTCACCGATGGCCGGAGCATCGGCGCGACCCTGGACCGCAACGGTCTGCGCCCCGCGCGCTATCTGGTCACGAAAGACGATCTGGTAATCATGGCGTCGGAAACCGGCGTGCTGCCGGTGAAGCCCGAAGACGTGAAACTGAAGGGCCGGCTGCAACCCGGCAAGATGCTGCTGGTGGACACCGAAGAAGGCCGCATCATCTCCGATAAGGACCTCAAGGCGCGCCTGTACGGCCGCAATCCATACCAGCTCTGGCTCAAGGAAAATCAGATCACGCTGGACCAGCTTGCCGACCCTCCGCGCGAGCACGGCACCGATCCCGGCACGCTCCTGCAGCGGCAGCGCGCCTTCGGTTACACCGACGAAGACGTGAAAATGATCCTCAACCCCATGTCCGCCACCGGCGAAGAGCCGGTCGGCAGCATGGGCACGGACACGCCGCTCGCGTGCCTGAGCGATAAGCCGCAGCCGCTGTTCAACTACTTCAAGCAGCTCTTCGCTCAGGTGACGAATCCGCCCATCGACCCCATCCGCGAAGAGATGGTCATGTCGCTGACCAGCTACATCGGCACGGAGCGCAACATTCTGGCCGAAACCCCGCAGCACTGCCACACCCTGAAGCTCAAGCATCCGATTCTCACCAATCGCGATCTGGAAAAGCTGCGGCGTGTTTCGCAGGGAGATTTTCTGGCGACCACGCTGCCGATGGTTTTCCCCGTGGAAGACGGCGAAAAGGGGCTGGAGCGCGCACTCACGCAGCTCTGCCGCCACGCATCTCAGGCGATTCAATCGGGCTACACGCTGCTGATTCTCTCCGATCGCGGCATCGATTCCGAATACGCTCCCATTCCGAGCCTGCTCGCGCTGACCGCCGTGCACAACCACTTGGTCCGCGAAGAGACGCGCACGCAGGTGGCGCTCATCATCGAATCCGGCGAGCCGCGCGAAGTGATGCATTTTGCGCTGCTGATCGGCTACGGAGCAAGCGCCGTCAACCCGTACCTGGCGCTCGAAAGCGTCGGCGCGGCGGGAGCCGAAAACTTCATCAAGGCCATCAACAAAGGCCTCATGAAGACGTTCAGCAAGATGGGCATCTCCACCCTGCAAAGCTATCGCGGGGCGCAGGTGTTCGAAGCCATCGGATTGAAGCGCGACCTGGTGAACCGCTACTTCACGGGCACGCCCTCGCGCATCGAAGGGGTAGGACTCGACGTGCTGGCTCAGGAGGCGATTCGCAAGCACGCGCTTGCGTTCCAGCCCTCTCACGATCTGCCGACCGGCGGCAATTATCAATACCGCCAAGACGGCGAATTCCATCTCTACAATCCGCAGACGATTTCGAAACTGCAGCACGCCGTGCGCCAGCGGAATTTCGAGACTTTTCAGCAATACGCGGACGCAATCGACAACCAATCGCGGCAGCTCTGCACGCTGCGCGGCCTGATGGAAGTGCGCGACGGCGCAAGCCCGGTTCCGCTGGAAGAAGTGGAGCCCGCGAGCGAAATCGTGAAGCGCTTCGCTACCGGCGCAATGAGCTTCGGCTCGATTTCGCAAGAGGCGCACGAGACACTCGCCATCGCCATGAACCGCATCGGCGGCCGCTCCAACACAGGCGAAGGCGGTGAGGATGAGGCTCGCTTCGGCACGGAACGGCGCAGCGCGATCAAGCAGGTGGCCAGCGGCCGTTTCGGCGTCACCACCAATTACCTGGTGAATGCCGACGAGCTGCAAATCAAGATGGCGCAGGGCGCCAAGCCCGGCGAAGGCGGTCAGCTTCCCGGCCACAAAGTGGATGACAAGATCGCGCGTGTCCGACACTCCGTTCCGGGGGTCGGCCTGATCTCGCCGCCGCCGCACCACGATATCTATTCGATCGAAGACCTCGCGCAGCTCATCTACGACCTCAAAAACGTCAACCCCGCCGCGCGCATCAGCGTCAAGCTGGTGGCCGAAGTGGGAGTGGGCACGGTCGCCGCGGGCGTCGCCAAAGCTCATGCCGACGTGGTGCTGATCTCCGGCGATACGGGCGGCACGGGAGCCTCGCCGCTGAGTTCCATCAAGCACGCAGGCGTGCCGTGGGAGCTCGGGCTGGCGGAAACGCACCAGGTGCTGGTGCTGAACGATCTGCGCGGCCGCATCAAAGTGCAGACCGACGGCAAACTCCAAACCGGCCGCGACGTGGTGATCGCGGCACTGCTGGGCGCCGAAGAGTTCGGCTTCGCAACCGCGCCGCTGGTGGCGATGGGCTGCATCATGATGCGCAAATGCCACCTGAACACGTGCCCGGTCGGCATCGCCACGCAGGACCCGGCGCTGCGCGCGAAGTTTCAGGGTTCGCCCGAGCACGTCATCAATTTCTTCTTCTTCATCGCGGAGCAGGTGCGCGCGCACATGGCGCGCATGGGGTTCCGCCGCTTCGACGAGATGGTGGGGCGCGTCGACATGCTGGACGTGCGCCAAGCAATCGACCACTGGAAGGCGCAGGGCCTGGATTTTTCCGCGATCCTCTACAGCCCGCAAGTGCCGAGCCGCATCGCGCGCCGCTGCGTGCAGGCGCAGGATCACGGGCTCGACGAAGCGCTTGATTACAAGCTGATCGATCACGCGCGGGAGGCCATCGATAACGGCACGCCCGTCGAAATCAAGCTGCCGATCAAGAATACGCACCGCACGGTGGGCGCGATGCTGAGCGGCGAGATCGCCCGCCGCCACGGTTCCGCCGGACTGCCGGACGATACAATCCGCTTCGAATTCACCGGTTCGGCGGGACAGAGTTTCGGAGCTTTTCTCGCGCGCGGCGCGACACTCGAACTCGAAGGCGATGCCAACGACTACGTCGGCAAAGGACTCTCGGGCGGACGCATCATCGTGTATCCGCCGCGCAGTTCCAGCTTCCAACCGGAAGAGAACATCATTGTCGGCAACGTCGCGCTGTACGGCGCAACCAGCGGCGAAGCCTTCTTCAACGGCATGGCAGGCGAGCGCTTTGCGGTGCGCAATTCCGGGGCGACGGCGGTTGTCGAAGGCCTCGGCGACCACGGCTGCGAGTACATGACCAACGGCCTGGTGGTGGTGCTCGGCAAATGCGGGCGCAATTTCGCCGCGGGAATGAGCGGCGGCATCGCTTACGTGCTCGACGAAAAAGGCGATTTCGCGGAGCGGCGCTGCAATCCGGCGAGCGTGGCCGTGGAGCCGGCCGGCAGCGATGGCGCGGAACTCCGTGCGCTGATCGAGCGCCACGCCGAGTACACGGGCAGCCCGCGGGCGCGGTGGATTCTCGACAGTTGGGAGCAGATGCTTCCGCGCTTCCTGCGCATCTATCCACACGAATTCCGAAGGGTGCGCGAGCGCCAGGCCGCGACCCTACAGGAGGCTGCACATGGGTAAGTCAACCGGATTCCTCGAATACACGCGCGAACTGCCGCAGCGGCGCCCCGCGGCCGAGCGCATCCATGACTGGTTCGAAATTTATCAGCCGTTTCCGGAAGAAAGCGTACGCACCCAGGCGGCGCGCTGCATGGATTGCGGAGTTCCCTTCTGCCACAACGGATGCCCGGTGAACAACATCATTCCGGATTGGAACGATCTGGCGTATAGCGGGCGCTGGCAGGAGGCAGTCCGGCGCCTGCATCACACCAACAATTTCCCGGAATTCACGGGACGAATCTGCCCTGCCCCGTGCGAGGCGGCGTGCGTGCTCGGCATCAACGAACCTCCCGTCGCGATCAAGCAGATTGAGAAGACGATCATCGACCGTGCATGGGACGAGGGCTTCATTCGTCCCGAACCGGCTGCGACAAAATCCGGCAAGCGCGTCGCGATCGTAGGTTCTGGACCGGCAGGGCTCGCCGCCGCGCAGCAACTCGCGCGCGCCGGTCACGATGTGACGGTGTTCGAAAAAAATGCCGCGCCCGGAGGACTGCTGCGCTTCGGCATCCCCAATTTCAAACTCGAAAAGCATCTCGTGGACCGGCGGATCGCGCAGCTCGAAGCCGAAGGCGTCCGCTTCGAATGCAACGTGCACGCCGGCCGCACCATCGCCGGCGATCAACTCCGCGCCAACTTCGACGCCATCCTGCTTGCGGGCGGCGCGGAACAGGCGCGCGACTTGCGGGTGCCCGGCCGCGAACTCAATGGCATTCATTTCGCGATGGAGTTTCTGCCGCAGCAGCACAGCAGGATTTCCGCGGCGGGGAAACGCGTCGTAATCATTGGAGGCGGGGACACCGGGGCGGACTGCGTTGGCACGAGTCATCGTCACCAAGCGGCCAGCGTCACGCAGTTTGAGCTGCTCCCCAAGCCGCCGGAGCAACGCAGCGACTCGACGCCATGGCCGCTCTGGCCGATGCAGTTGCGCGTGGAAAGCAGCCACGAAGAAGGCGGCATTCGCGATTGGAGCGTCAGCACCGTGCGATTTACGGGCGATGACGCCGGGAACGTCAAACAACTGCACGGCGTAAGAGTCGGACCTGCGCCGAAATTCGAGCCGCTCCCCGGCACCGAATTCACCTTGGACGTGGACCTCGTGCTGCTGGCGATGGGCTTCACGGGGCCCGTAAAATCAGGCCTGCTGGAGCAACTCGGAGTGGCGTTGGATGCGCGCGGCAATGTCGCGGCGAACGACCATGCGACAAGTGTCGCGGGTGTGTTCGCGGCCGGCGACATGCGCCGGGGCCAAAGCCTCGTGGTTTGGGCAATCGCCGAAGGCCGCGCGGCGGCTCAGAGCATCGACAGCTTTTTGCGCAGATAAGGCAGCACCAGCAGCCCCAGCCAAGCACTCGACGGTTCAGGAGTCGCTACCGCGCCTGCCGTGATTCCGTTCGGGCCGTAATCCAGCCCGGCGGTCCCGGCGATCGTCGCCAGGTTGTTCTGCGGACCTAAGCTATCCGGCGTGCCATCGTAAACAATCGCCGATTGCAGCTCGGCCGTATGCAGGAAGTCCCACGTGACCGTGACCGGAGGCGTCTGGAATCGCTGGTCGATCTTGGCAGTCACCGATAGGGAAGGCTCGATGTTGAACGGTGCATCATAGGCGAACGGAATATAGAAGGTGAACAGGAAGTTGTAATTGATGTCGCCGGTGCTCTTAATGCTGTCGCCGTTCGAGAGCGGGCTGCTATTCACCTGAACCTTGGTTCCAGCAACGCCGCTCACCGAAAGCGTTGCGGAACTCTGGTCGACGCCCGCGTTCGACGGCGTCTCTGTGGCGCTGCCTTCGAAAAGGTACCGCAGCGCGAGCACGCCCAAGCCCGACCCTCCGCCGATCTTCAACGTATCGTCGTAGTCAGACGTAGTTGTGCCCCAAGCGCTGTAGCCCGCGCCGAGCGGCGGATTGCCGGTCACGGATAGCGAAGACTGCGCGCCCAGAACGCCGTCCACAATCTTTCCCTCGCCGCTCGCCTGCAACGTATAGTTGACGCACGTATTGCAGTTGAACGCCCACGCGAGATCGTCGAACACGGCCGTCCCTTGCTGTTGGTTGACGTAGTCAGTCTGCAGGACGGGCGCGTTGGTAAAGTCGAAGTTTTCAAAAACACCGGCTTGCACCAGCGCGCCCGCAAAAGCCGGCGCGGCCAGCATGAAGCCGAGCGCCGCGGCGCTCGCGAACCGTAATCGCATTGCGTAGTTCTCCTACCCTTCCTGCGGAAGAACCGGAAAACTTTGAGCGGGCCAGGCGCCGCGGCCGTGAGATTGCGCGCAGTTAGCGCGATTCCCAGCGCAAGTGAACGTCGTCGCCATCCATTACGATCCGCCGCACCACTCCGCGATCGTCGAGGGTGACGAACGCGCGGCCTCCTAAGCGGCGGCCGCCCGGAAGGTCGACAGAAGCGCGAAGACGGAGGCCATCGCGGTCCGCCTGTTCCACCACTCCGCGGAGAAACATCGGCTCGCGGCGGTCGGTTTGGAATTGGATCTCGGCGTCTCCGCCGGGTTCGACGTTGACACGAGCGTCGAAGAGCGGCGTTTCGCGTTGTCCCACGCGCATGGATCCGCTTCCGGGACCGCGGAAGCGCACCTCATTCCGGCGGAACGCGGGCGGGGGCGGAGGCACGGCTTCGGAGTACCCGGCGCCTTCCATCTCCCACGACAAGCGGAAATGGTACCGGCCTTCGCCGCCCGCGCTATCGCGAATGAACACCACGGCGGTGCCTCCATTGCCGCGCGTCGGCTCGCTGACCAGGCGGATTTCGCCGCGGCTGTCTTTCACCTCAAACCGCATCCCCCGCGGATCGCGCGGCAGCGGAGCATTGCATTCGCTCCCGTCGTCACGCGGATCGCGGCCGGCGAGCGTGTGAATGAAAACGGAATCGCCGCGCACGGAAACTTCGGCGGTGTTGTCTACCTGCAGGCGGATGTCGCATTGACCCTTGCCGCGCGGCACGTCATCGCGAGTCATCTGCCGGATTCGAAACTGCGTGTCCGCGAGCGCTGGCAGCGCCGCGAGAACCCCAATTACGACAAGACGTTTCATATCGCAAATATACCGCGCTACATGTCGATACGCTTTTGTTGTTTACCGCTTAAGTACCAGCACGGCTGCTGGCCGCGATGCGGGAACATCGAATGCACGCACGGCACGTTCTCGGGGTCGGAAAGAATGAATTCCGTTTTGCCGTTCTTCTGCGGAACGGCATAGTAGGGATGCACCTCCACGGTGCCGGTCCCGTTGGCTCCTTTTGCCTGGAGGATCAGCCAGTCGGCGGAATATAGAAACACCGCCGCCGCTAAGACAATCAGGATACTCTTTCGAATCAGCCGCCCCACAGATCCAGTATGTACCGGCCTCCCGGCCGGTACAAGGCGCGCGGGGCGCGCCTGCAACCGGTCTGGAGACCGGTCGCTACTGACGCATCAGCAGCCAGACGTCCGGATCGAGTGTCACCGATTGGGGGGCAGTATCGGCGGGCAGTTCGAATGTCTGCGCGGGCTGCGTCATCTCGAACTTTGCGCGCTGTGCGCCGATCGCCACCTCGATCGGCAGGCGAAACGCTTCCCCGCCCTGCGTCTGCGTCAGCGTGAGATGAACTTTCTTCGCACCGGCATCGTAACTCCACTTGAATTCCACCGTGGGCGAGGTACCCGTATGCAGCCACTGCCGGAAAAACCAGTCCAGTTTCTGCCCCGATGCCTGTTCGAACACCTGACGCAAATCCTCCGATGTCGCATTCGAATCGCGATACCGGCGGTAGTATTCGCGGATGGCCTTCCAAAATGTCTCCGTGCCCACCTGCCCGCGCAACATGTGCAGGAACCACCCGCCCTTCACGTAAACCAGCCGCACCGGCGCCGCCCCGCCCGTCATCTCCGGAAGATTATCGTGGACCACCGCCACCGGCTTGCGCTGCTCGAGCGTGAAGATGTTGTTGCGCGCGTTCTTCAACTCGGCGACGAACGCATCGCGCCCCAGGTAGTGCTCCGTGGAGAGTTGCTGGAAATAAGTTGCGAATCCCTCGCTCAGCCACGCATCGTCCCAATCGCTCTCCGTCACCGCGTCGCCGAACCACTGGTGCGCCACTTCATGCCACACCAGGCTCGATGCCGGCCGGTTCTGTATGGAGCGCTCGCCGTAGAAGATCGCGCTGGCATGCTCCATCCCGCCGCCCATTCCGGCCGCCTGCACGCCCGCGAGCTTGTCATATGGATACGGTCCCACGAAATCGGAGTAGAACTCGATGGCCTGCCGCATCGGCGTTTCCAGAGCCACGATTCCATTCTCGCGATCCTGCGGAAACACCCACGTTTGCAGCGGAATGCCCTGCGCTGTTCCGAAATAGCGCGACGCAAACCGCGCCACTCCGATATTGTTCAGCCACGACGCGATCGGCTCATCCTGTTTCCAGTGCGTGCGGCGCAGCCCGCCCGGCAGATCCGTGATCTCCTGCAGCAACCCGTTCGCGACCACCTGATACTGCGCGGGCGCGGTCACCACAAACTCGCTGGTCGCCTTGTCGTACGGATGATCGATCATCGGCAGCCACTGCCGCGCCATCACCGGCCAGTTCACGCTGAAAAAACATCGCTCGCCGAACTTGTTTTTCAGAATTTTGAGGCCATTGCCCGGGACGCCCCGATACTTCACCGTATAACTGCGCCGTTCGCCAACCGCGGGCGGCGCGGGGAGCCGTATGGAAAGCCTGTCGTTCTCATGCGTGTAAACGAGCGCAGCGCCGTCAGGACCGGTTACACCGGTTACGGTCATACCCTTCCCGTTGCGGACGCTCGTGAGGTCCAGCGCAAACGCGGTCACGTTCGGTTGCACGAAGCGAAGCTCAACCGTGGTCTCGCCCTGTATCTCGTCGGTATCGTCACTCAACGTGACGCGCAAAATATAATGTTGCGCGTCGATGCCCGGCTGGCGCGGGTAATTGTCTGCTTGCGCGGCGAGCGCGAACAGCAAGAGAGCGGCGGCTGATTTCACACGGACTACTATACTGAATCCATGCGCTTCGCTGTTGCCCTGATTCTCGCCGCGCCCCTCCTTGCCCAGACTCCCATCCAGGTGAAGGTGGATGCTTCGGACGCTGCGCGCCGCGTCTTCCACGTGCGCCTTTCCATTCCTGCCAAGCCCGGCCCGACCACCCTGCTCTACCCCGAGTGGATTCCCGGCGATCACATGCCCGATGGTCCGATCCCCAATCTGGTCGGCCTGGTGATCAAGGCCAATGGCGCGACCGTGCCGTGGCGCCGCGACGACGTGAACATGTTCGCCTTCCACATCGACGTGCCGGCCGGCGCCACTGCCCTCGACGTCAGCTTCGACTTCCTCTCGCCGCCCGATTCCGCAGGCGGAGCCTTCCTGGCGGGCAGTTCCGCGACTACCGAACTCACGGTCCTCAACTTCAACCAGTTCGTCCTCTACCCGCAAGGCGCAGATGCCGATTCCGTACAGTTCCAGGCCGCGCTCCACGTTCCCGACGGCTGGAAATACGGCACTGCGCTACCAATCGCCAAGGAAAGCGGCGGCGATATCGAATTCGCGCCAGCCTCCCTCACCACGCTGATCGATTCGCCCATCTCCGCGGGCCGTCATTACAAGACCGTGGACCTGGGCACGCAGAACGGCCTGCGCCACTATCTCCACCTCGCCGGGGATACGGACCGTTCCGTCGATATCAGCCCCAAGCTCGTGGAAGGTTATAAGAATCTGGTCGTGCAGGCGGGCGATCTGTTCGGGGCCCGGCATTACCGCGATTACCACTTCCTGTACACACTCAGCGACCACATAGCCCATTTCGGCCTGGAGCATCACGAAAGCAGCGATGATCGTCTCGGCGAACGCACGGTCGCCGACCCGGACCTCAGTCTTGCTTCCGCGTATCTTCTCTGTCACGAGTATGTCCATTCGTGGAATGGTAAGTTCCGCCGGCCGGTGGGACTTACTAAAGACGGGAAGGATGGCGGGTACGACTTTCCCATGCGCGGCGACTTACTGTGGGTTTACGAAGGACTTACTAACTACCTCGGCGAAGTGCTTGCTCCACGCAGCGGCCTCTGGAGTCCCGAAGACTATCGCGAGTCGCTGGCATCCACTGCGGCGGCCATGGATAACACCTACGGCCGCCGCTGGCGTCCGCTTGAAGATACCGCAGTCGGCGCGCAGATCACTTATAACGCGGGCGAAGACTACTCCAATTATCGCCGCGGCGTCGATTATTACCCCGAGGGCTCCCTGTTGTGGCTGGAAGCGGATGTGCTTATCCGGCGGCTCAGCAGGGGCGCCAAGAGCCTCGACGATTTCTGTAAGCTCTTCCACGGCGGAGCGAGCGGCGCGCCGGCTATGAAGCCGTACACGTTTGATGACGTGGTCGCAGCCCTCAACACCGTGCAGCCGTACGATTGGGCAACGTTCTGGAAAGAGCGCCTGCTGAAGACCTCCGAACACGCCCCGCTCGGCGGCGTCGAGGGCTCCGGATGGAAACTGGTCTACGACGGCACGCGCAGCGACTTCTGGAAAGCCTACGAAACCAGCCGCAAGGTGGTGGATCTCAGTTACTCCATCGGAGTCAAGGTATCGGACGACGATGGCGGCATCGGAGACGTGACGTACGCCGGACCGGCGCAGAAGGCGGGAGTGGCGCCGAATACCAAGCTGATCGCCGTCAACGGGCACGCCTATAACTCGACTGTCCTGCGCGAAGCAGTTGCCGATTCCGCGAAGGGCGGCAAAGTGGAGCTGCTCATTCGATCCGGAGAATATTACGAGACGCACACCATCGATTGGCACGGCGGGGAACGGTACCCGCACTTAGTCCGGGATGAAAGTAAGCAGGACTTACTGACGATGATTACTGCGCCCTCGCACTAGGGGGGGATCAGTCCGGCTGTTGTTCTCGTGGGCCTCCATTCGCCTTTCGATGCACCTTTTACCGCTTCCTTACGGTCGCGGTGAAAACATCCGGCTGTCGTTCTCGTCGCACTCCATTCGCCTTTCGATGCACTTTTTACCGCTTCCTTACGGTCGCGGCTCCGTTAGCAGCATCAAGTACACACGGAGCCGTGACCGTTAGGGAGCGGTAAAAGGTGCCGGCGATACGGAAACAATTCACATCTTTTTCACAAGCCCGTAAGGGAGGGGTAAAACGTGCCGGGGATGCGACTGCGTTGAACGCGGCAAAAACGTAATTTGATAAGTCGCCCGGTTAATCCTCCCGCAAAGCAATCATCGGGTCCAGGTTCGAAGCGCGGCGAGCAGGGAGGTAACAAGCGGCCGCCGCGATCAACGCCATCAGCACCGTCGTTCCCGCCAGCACTGCTACATCGTTCGGCTTTACCCCATGCAACTGGCTCTGAATCACCTTTCCCGCGGCCAGCGCCCCGCCGATTCCAAGAGCGAACCCGATGGCCGCCAGTTTCATGCCTTCGCCGAGCACCTGTCCCAAGACCAGCCTGCGATTCGCTCCCAACGACATGCGGATCCCGATCTCGCGCGTGCGCTGACTGACCACATAAGACAGCACGCCGTAAATTCCCACCGCCGCCAAAATCGCCGCGAACGCCGCGAAGCACCCCAGCAGCAGCGTCATGAACTGCGAGCCCTGAGCGCTTTCGCCGATCACCTGGTCCATCGTGCGCACATTGAACAGCGGCAGCGTGGCATCGAACTTCGACACGACTTGCCGCGCCTCATTGGCCAGCAGCGCCGGATCGCCCTTGCTCTGCAGCACCAGAAACAGACGGTCGCCGCCGGTGAACGGTGTATACGCTTCCGATATCGGCTTCTGCGTCAGACCCCACTGCTTCACGTCATTGACGACGCCGAGCACCTGCTGCCACGGACCATGATCGCCATTCAAAGAGAAGAACTGACCCAGAGGATTCTGGTCCGGCCAGAACGTGCGCACCATCGTCTGGTTGATGACCGCCGGGTAAACCATCACGTTGGTTTGCGATTCCGAAAGTTTTTCGTGCCGTTGAAATGCTGCGCTACGAAGTTCCGTGTTCGCCGCCGCCTGCGCCACCTCGGGCTCTGTATAAACCCGGCCGGCGATCAGCCGCATCCCCATCGCTTTGAAGTATTCCGGCGATACCTGGTGTGTTTCGCACAGCGGCCCGCTCAACTGCCCGGTCGCACGGCCGCGAATCTTCACATAGCTGTTCGAACCGCCCTCGAGCGGGAGATGCGACGCCACGGCAACGTTCTCAACGCCCGGAATCGCGCGCGCATTCTCCGCCAGCGATCGCGCAAATTGCCGCTGTCGCGCGTACTCCTTGTAAGTGGCTTCGGGCAGTTGGATCGCGGCCGTCCATACGCCTTCCGGCCGTACTCCGATATCGGTCCCGCGCAGCCGCACAAAGTCTTTCATCAGCAGCCCCGCGCCGATCAGCAGCACCAGCGAAAGCGCGATCTCGCTCACCACCAGGCTGTTGCTGGCGAGTTTTCGGCCGCGCGAGGCGCTGATCGAACTACCCGCGCCGCCTCTGAGCTCATCGAACACTCCCGCTCGAGAAACCTGCACCGCGGGAAAGAGGCCGAATAACAACCCGGTCAGCACCGCGATTCCGAAAGTAAATGCCAGCACCGTGCCGTTCAGCTCCAACGCGTTGAACTGCGGCAGCGAGAAACTCTTCGCGTGCGCGAATGCGCTCAAGACGCCCCAGCCGAGCAGCAAGCCGACCGCGCCGCCCGAAACCGAAAGCACCAGGCTTTCCGTGAGCCACTGCCGCACGAGGCGGCCGCGGGCCGCGCCCAGCGCACTGCGCACCGCGATCTCCTTACGTCTCGCCACTGCGCGCGTGAGCACTAAGTTGGCAACATTGGCGCACGCAATGAGTAACACGAGAGCTACCGCCCATAACATCATCATGAGAGACGAACGCGAGTTACCGATCAGGTTATCGCGCAACGAAACTACCACGGAGCCCACTTTGTGGTTACTACCCGGATACTGCTTTTCCAGGTTCGATGCAATGACACTCAGGTCCGCCTGCGCCGCTTTGACCGTAACTCCCGGCTTGAGCCGTCCGATTGCCGAAGCCCAATGCGAACCGCGTTCGTACTTGTTCACCATCTCCATCGGGAACCACACCTGCGCGCGCGTCGGGAAACGGAACTGCGGCGGCATCACTCCGACGATCGTGTACTTCCGCGCGTCCAGCTCGAGTGTTTGATTGAGAATGTGCGGGTCGCCCGCGAACCGCGACTGCCAGAAGCGGTAACTCAACACCACCACATCGTCTTTGCCTTTCTGGTCCTCACCCCGCACCCAGGTTCGGCCGATGACCGGACGCACGCCGAAGATATCGAAGAAATTTGCTTCCGTGGGCGCTCCCAGAATGTGATCGGATTCGCCGTTGCGGCTGGCATTCATATCCTGCAGCCAGGAGAACATGGCGATGTCCTCGAAGGTGTGATTTTGCGTCCGCCAGTCCGCGATATCGGGTCCAGTCAGGGGATATTGTCCCGGCGCATCTTCCGTCTCGAAGAGCCGCACCAGCCGGTCGGGTTGGCGGAACGGCAGCGGCCGCAGCAGAATGGTGTCGATGATGCTGAAAATCGCCGTATTCGCGCCGACCCCGATGGCCAGCGTCAGAATGGCGATCGCGGCGTAGCCTTTGCTCCGCCAAAGCGTACGAAGAGCGAACTGTACGTCGCGCATGACGTTTGGACGGGTCATTCAGGCTATTGGTTAGGCCCGGCCCAAATCACGATTCCCGGACCGCGCACCCAATACGCCGGAGCCGTTGGCGACGACACCTCCAACTGCACCACCATCGAAGTCGCGGCGGCCGGGATCCGCGCCTGCACCACCCCCGAAATCGCGCCCGCAACGGTGAGCGTGGCCAGCGGCGCCGCCGGGCCACTACCAGGGACCAGCAGAGCGGACGGGCTGACCGGCAATGTGCTGGCGATCACCATGCCCGTTGCCTCAGCCGGCGCCGTGACGCCCACGCCGTTCAGAAACACCGTGACCATCGACCCCGGAGCCGCCGGATTCGTACAGGTGTTCATGCTGCCGTCCGCATTGAACGCGAGCGGTTGCAGTCCGGCGAATCCCTGACCGTTGCACATGGCGCGGTCCGCTAACGGTCCGGTGAAACTCGCCGGCCACACGAACACCCCGGGCTCGCGCTCCGCCACTCCCAGCATGTACGACTCCGAAAATCCGGGCGAGCCCTCGCGACTCGATACTTGCATCGCCGCCTGCGCCTGCCCGGCGACCTCATACGGCACTTGCAGATTGATTTGCGTTGCCGACGTGTATAGGAGCGGCGCGGCGATTCCGTTGAAAGTGACCGCAACACCATCGCCCGCATCGAGGTTCGTGCCATATAGCGTGATCAATTGCCCCGGCGCCACGGTCACGATTTTCGCGTCATCGGCAGCGTCGCAAATCGCGGCCACGCGCCCCAACGCCGATAGACTCACGCTGAAGATCTGCCCTCCGGCGATTACGGCGCTTCCATCGGCGCGCGCTGCAATTGCGCCGCCGGCCGAAAGGTCGCGCTTCAACCCAGGCAAGAGCTCGACCGGCGAAAGCGTCCGGCCATCGGCGCTCAACCGCGCCACGAACCCGGGCGGCGCGGCCCCGTTCACCGCCGACGGCCGCGCCGCAACCGGCGTGTTCCACAATCCGGGCAGATCCGTCGAGTTCGCGAAGCCGGCAATCAAAATATTGCCTTCGCTGTCCGTTGCCAGGCCCACGATCGAATCCCCTACGCGGAAGCTTCCGGCGATCTGCGCACCCGACCCCGCAAACAGCGTCGACCACACCAGGCCGCTCCCGCCGGCGTTCAGTTTCGTCACGAACCCGGCGCTTGCCGGAGCGCTGAAGCTGAACAGTTGCGCTTGACCGAACGGACTGCCGCAGTACTCGGGCTGATACGCCGCCGGCGTAGTCGGATAATCGGGCGAGTTCGTTGTGCCGGCCACAATCGCGTTGCCCGCGTCATCGACCAACAGACCCGCCGGCGTCTCGCCCGACGCTCCCGAAAGATACGTCGCATACAGCAACCGGCTGCCGCTGGGATCGATCTTCGCGATGTGCTGATATGAGCAGCTCTGCGCGAATACCTGCGATGACGCGCACGTCCTCGATGCCACCGACTCCTGAAACGCTCCCGGCGTCGCCGGCGCAACCGGGAATTGGAACGCTCCCGCTGCATAGATGTTGCCGCCCGCATCAAGTGCGATCTGCCTGCCGCCAAAGCCGGCAATCGCCAGCAGCAGTTTGCTTCCGGTTGGGTCCAGCTGGACGATGAACCCCGAGCCCGAACGGTTCGCCGCCCCCTGCACCGCGCCTGTGGTGGTCTGCAACGCATCTGTTGCGTTCAGAGGTCCGGTGACGAACGCATTGCCCGCGGCATCCACGGCAATGGCTTGTCCGCCGCTGACCGGCAAGTACGTGACATACACGGGGCGGCCATTCGCGTCCAGCCGGGCGGCGAAGGCCGAGCCTGTGACTCCTCCCGCCGCGCCGAACGCGCCCGGAGTGGTTGGAAAGTCCGGCGATTGCGTTCCCCCGGTCACGTAAACGGAACCATCCGCGCCGAGCGCTAACGCTTCCGCGCGATCGTCTTTCGAGCCGGCGAGCTGCGTCCACCACAGAATCCGTGAAGCGTCCCCCGTTAACTTCGCGGCGAACGCGTGCGCGGGCGCGGCGGCATCGGAAGTCGCGAAATAAAAACCGGCAAGGTACAGGTTTCCCGCGGCGTCGATCCGAACCGCGTTGGCGATGCTGTTGGCGGGTAGAGCGGCCTGCGTGGGGGTCGCGGCGAGCGTCCACCCCGCTCCGATCAGTGCCAGCACAAACACCCGGCGCAACATGCCTTCAGTGTATCGGTTCTTACGTCGAGTACGCGACGTGCACGCCCGGCCGGAACACCTTCGTGGCGTCCAACGTCACGCCGGGCAAACCGTTCAGGTGCACTTCGCGCAGATTCGGCAACCGGGCCAGCAACGGCAGCCCCGCATCGGTCACCTTGAGACACTCGTACAATTCCACCTGTTCCAGAGCATCCATTCCGCCGAGTATTTCCAGGCTGCGATCCGTGATCTGCGTCAGCCCGGCATAGTAATACCGAATGGCGAGTTCCCGTATGTGCTCCGTCGCCGCGTCGCCGGTCTCGCGGCAGTACATGCAAGTCAAGCGCTCGAGGTTGCGGCAGCGCCCCACATACCGGAAGCCGTCGTCGCTGAAGGCGATCGGCGTCAGTTCCCGCAGCGCGGGGAAATCGGGGAGCCGCGCCAGCGCCGCATCGTCCACATTCCCGCAGCCGATGCCCAAGCTCCGCAGCTTCGGCAGCTTCGAAAACGCGACGAACCCGCGGCTTCCGAACCCCTCGCACACGCGCCCCCAAATCCCTTCGATGCTCTGCGACCGCGCCAGCGCCATGAATCCCTCGTCAGTCGCGGCGGACTCCTGAATGCGCAGCTTCTTCAAACGCGGTATCGCGGCAATATGCGGCATGGCATCGTCGCCGCTGAGCCTGCCATCGCAGCCAAGTGCCTGCAGATTGCGCAGGTGGACCAGATGGGCGAACCCGTCGCCGGTAATCCGGTCCACGTGCCAGAACAAATCGAGATCAAACACTCCGTCGAGGCCGGCGAGCCCCGCGAGACCCGCATTCGTGAATGGACCATCGATCAGCAGCCGCGCTCCGTCTTCCGCCGCCGTCTTCAGCAGCGGGAAATTGTGCAGCAGCGGAATTCCGGCGTCCGTCATGAGCCTCCCCGTGCTGAACCTGCGGAGCCTCGCTTTGCCCTGAAGCGCTTCAATCGCCCCATCGCCGGTGGGCGAACCCATCAGATCCACTTCCTCGAGTTGCTCGCAAGCTCGCAGATTCGCCACGCCGGCATCGCTGATTCCCGCTTGCCACGCCATCGCGAACTTCCGCAGGTTGGGCAGATGCCGCAGGACCTCCAGACCGCGATCCGTAAGTTTCCCGCCGGGATACTCGCTGAGCGTCAGCGCCTCCAGTTGCGGCATGCGCGCGAGGTGCTGCAGCCCGTCGTCGGTCAACTCGCGCGACCCGCCCAAATCCAGAGCCGTCACGAAATCCAAACCCGCGACATGTTCCAGCGCTTCATCCGTCATCAGGCCGTTGGCGTCCAGCGCGGGAATTCGCCGCTCCTTCATCGCGCCGATGAGTTCATCCCAATCTTTCGCCGACAAACGGCGGCGCGGGCCGATGCGATTCTCCTTCGGATCGATGACATACGGAGCGCCCTGCGGCGGAGTGCCGCTGGCCACCGCGCTCAAGAGCTTTTCCCAACTGCCGAACCCGGCATCCTGGGCGACAATGACGCGCGCTTCTTCGAGTGGAAAATGGTTCTCCGGAACTCGGAACGCGCGTTGCCGGTAAGCGTAGTCCCTGCGCCAGATTTCCGCCTTCACGTCGGCGAGGCTGAAGGAGCGGCTGTAATGGAGGTTCAGCCGCGCGAGCGCTGCCTCGTTGCCGCCGTACGCGTCCACGAAATCGCGCGCGGCCTGCTCATACGCCTCGTTCGTCCGTGACCGCGCCGCCTGCTGCAAGGCTTCCTTTAGTTCTTTCCAGTTTTCGAAGCCGTACTCCCGCGCGAGCGCATGTTGCACATCGCGCAGCACGGGCGTACCGTCGTGTTTTGGGTAAGCCTGCTCGAAGCGCTCGCGCGCCCGCGGCTCCGGAATGCGCAGAGCTTTGAGCCAGCGGCGGGCTTCCCGTTTCAGGTTGTCGAGAGTTGTGGCTGAGGTCAGCTTTCGCTGCATGGTACCTTCCTTCCGTCATGCCCAGGTCCGCTGAGCTCAGGGCCGGATGAAAGGTCCGTGCAAACTGTAAAACGTTCGATGGGTGGGAGCAAGCTCCCTTGCCGCGGACAGGAGGCGCCCCAGAGCGCGCTGACGCCAGATTCTCACAGCCGCGGCAACGCTGTCAAACGGCCGGAAGCGGCGCCGTCCGCGCACGTTATACGATTTTTCCCGTTGACATACGATTGCAATCGTCGTAGTGTCGTTTGCATGGCAATCTCTTCCGGAAAGGAAATGCCGCCGCCGCTTCCCAGCGCCGCCGAAGTCGATATTCTGGCTGCGCTCTGGCGGCTCGGACCGGCCACCGTTCGCGAGGTGCATGACGAGTTAGGCAAAAATACCGGCTACACGACCACGCTCAAGACGATGCAGCTGATGACGGAAAAGGGCCTGCTCACACGCAGCGAGCGCTTCCGTTCGCACGTCTATGAGCCGGCCGTTCCTAAGGAACAAACCCAGAAACAGATTGCCGCGGACCTCCTCGAGCGCGTCTTTGAAAAATCGGCGCGCAGCATGCTGCTGGGAGCGCTTTCGGCGCAACCTGCATCGCCCGAAGAACTGGCCGGCATCCGCAAAATGCTCGCTGACTTCGCGAAAGAGAAAGGCCGTTCGCGATGAACCCTCTACACATGATTGCCTCACAGCCGTGGGTAGAGCGTCTCGGCTGGACCCTGCTGCACTTCCTCTGGCAGGGCATGCTGGTTGCCGCTGTATTTGCTGCTGCGCGTCTTTCGCTCGCGCACTCGCGCCCGCATGCACGGTACGCCGCCGCCTGTTTCGCGCTGGCCATCATGCTCGCAGCCCCCGTCGCTACATTCCTGTGGCTCACACCGGCAGCCGACGACGCGCCGCCGCCCGATGTGAACGCCCGCGTCGTGCACTTCAGCGCAAAGCCGGCGGGCCTCGGAATCGTGTTGCCGGCGGTCGCGATCAGCGAACAGCCAGAGGAATGGATTTCGCAAGCCGCGCCGTGGATCGTGGTCACCTGGGCGCTGGGCGCGACTCTTTTCTGGGTGCGCCTGGCGGGCGGCTGGTGGGCTATTGCCCGCATGCGCTCGCATCACATACGGCCCGCTCCGCCGCAGTGGCAGCAGACCTTCGCGCACCTCTGCGCACGTTTGCGCGTTTCGCGCCCGGTCGCGCTGCTCGTTTCCGCGCGAATGGAAGTCCCCACGGTAACCGGCTGGCTCCGGCCCATCGTTGTGGTGCCGCTGGGAGCACTCAGCGGACTGCCTCCGGAACATGTCGAGGCGCTCCTCTTGCACGAACTGGCGCACATCGCTCGACGCGACTATCTCGTGAACGTGATGCAAAGCGTCGCCGAGGCCCTGCTGTTCTACCATCCGGCGGTCTGGTGGGTCTCCCACCAAATCCGCGACGAACGCGAGCTGTGTTGCGACGATGTCGCCGTGGCCGTGAGCGGCGACGCTTACACCTACGCCGTCGCTCTCGCCGGCCTCGAAGCGTGCCGTCCCATGCACGCGCGAAGCGTGCTCGCAGCGACCGGCGGTAAGCTCGCCGCGCGTATCGCGCGCCTCCTCGGCCAGTCACAGCCGGAACGGCTGCAGTTTTCGCGGCCGGCCGCCGGAGCCGCCGCGGCCCTCCTCGCCATGACCGCCTGTGTGCTGTTCGCGCAACCGGCGGACCGGCCGAAATTCGAAGTCGCCTCAGTGAAGCCGACTCCCGCCGCTGCACGAAACATCGCCGGCATGCGCCCGCTTCCTGGCGGACGCCTGCACGCGGACAATATGTCCGTGCGAATGCTGATCGCCAATGCGTATAGCGTGCAGGACTATCAGATCGCCGGCGCTCCCGCGTGGCTGCACGACGAAGGCTTCGACATTGAGGCCAAAGGCGCCACCAATTCGGGGAAAGCACAAATCCTGTTGATGCTGCAGTCGCTGCTCGCCGATCGCTTCCAGTTGCAGTTGCACCGTGAAACCCGCGAACTTCCGGTGTTGGCGTTGAGCCTGGCGCGCGGTGGAGCGAAACTGCCGGCGCCCGCTGAGGGTGGATGCATGAAGCCGGACGCGACACCGCCGCCTCAGGCGCCCGGGGCAAATTCGCTGCCGGCCTGCGGCAGCTTGAATATTATGGGCGCTGCCATGGGGATGCGCATGGACGGCGGCAACGTGTCTATGCCGGAGCTGATCCGGCAACTTTCGATGGTCCTGGGCCGCCCGGTGCTCGACCGCACCGGGATCTCCAGGCACTTCGACGCACACCTGCAGTTCACCACGGACGAGATGACGGCCGGTCTCATGGCCGCGTGGGGGACTGTGGAAGGCCACTCCGAGACGATGGCAGCGGCGGCGGCGAACACGCCGGGCGCGCCTCCCAACATCGGGGTCGCGCTGCGGGAGCAGCTAGGGCTGAAACTGGACGCGGCCAAAGGGCCGGTCGAGGTGCTTGTCATCGATCGTGTGGAGCGGCCCTCAGGGAACTAACTGGCCGCGGATCTCTACCAAAGCACCCGCCGCATTCGCGAATCGAAATACATCCGATACCGCTCCAGCTCGGCAAACGTGTAATACGGCCGGAACGCGTTGCGCTGCGACACCACCGGCTCATTACCAATCTGAAAAATGGACGGATTGTTCGCCAGCGGCTTCATGAGCTTGTCGAGTTGCTCGTCGTCCGCCGGAATAACGGACAGCCACTTGTGCGGATCTTCCTGCGCGTAAACCACCGGACCGCGCACAATCGCAATTCGATTCGGATGCTGTTCGTCGATCGGGACCCGCCGGAAATGCAGCGGAATCGCCACCTCCACAGTGTCCCCCGGCTTCCATTCGCGGCTGACCATCGCCCACTGGCCCGGCGGCGTCTCCGCGGCTTCCGTCTGTCCGTTGACCTTGACGCTCATGCCCCTCGACCACCCCGGCACTCGCAGTTTCAAGGCAAACGCGGCGGGCCGCTCCATACTCAGCTTCAAGGTGCTGCTGCCGGCTTCGGGATATTCGGTGGTCTGCACCACCTTGACCGTGCCCGCCGGACCGTTCCATTCCACTTCGGACGGCAGATACAAATTGACGAACAGTCCGTTCGCATCCTTGAAGTAAACCAGGTTCGAAAACTCGGTGATGTCCTGGAAGTAAGTGCCCGAGCAGCAGGTGAACGCGTTGCGCGAATAGTATTTCAGACAGGAACCCAGGTGGTAATCCATGTAATACATGTGTACGCCGCGATCCTTGATCTGCAGCGCCGCGCCGATCGCGTTGTATAACAGCCGCTCCATCCAATCGCCGAATCGAGCGTTGCCCGTATACATCATCAGGTACTTGGAGAGCTTGAGGCCGGCCCACGATCCGCACGGGCACTCGAAGCTCGCCGAGTAAGCCTCCAGCGCATCGCCCAGGGCGCCGTCGGAGTAAACGAACCGCTCGTCGGGACCGTAGCCGCCGGTCGCATACGTCTGCCGCTTCTGCATCCAATCGTGGAAATTGTTGATGATGCGCAGATACTTCGCGTCGCCGGTCACATCGTACGCCAGCGCCGCGCTCGAAAAGGTATTGCAGTGGCTGTAGGCGTGGACGCCCTGCGCGTCTTTCGGGTCGGACGTCTCGGCGAACTTATCCCAGTAAGCGGGATACAGCCAGACGTCGCCGAACTCTTTGTACATGGAGTTACCCGTCAGTTGGTACGCGCGGTAAAGATTCTCCGCCATGGTGTACCACTCGCCGGGCCTGCCGGAGTGCATCTCCCAAGGTTCGCGATTCGCGGGCAGGCGATCGCGATTGAAGTTCGCCATCGCCGCCTCGGTGATCTTGTCGCACAGCGGCAGCGCTTCGGGATGGCCTGCGTAATGGTGCATGTCCAGCAGCCCGCCGGCCAGCTTTTCATACGCATAGTGACCGAGTCCGCCGGTGGGGCCTCCCGCCGCTGCGCGCCCGCTGCCGCGCGGCGAGCCTTGCGACATACCGGGCCAGCACTTGGCGTATTCGCTCACCAGTATGTCCGCCTTGTCCCGCAGATCCCCGTCGCCGTTCGCGCGCTGCATGCGCGCCATCGCTTGCAGCCACTGGCCGAACACGGTGTTGGAGTTCGGCGAGCACCAACCGCCGAGCGCGCGGCCGGGAGCGTCAGACGAGCCCGCGGCTACGCGATATCCATGCAGGATGTCGTCATTCGAAAGACTCAGGTAATAATCGCGGCCGGCCGCGGCCTGACGCTGCCAGCGGCTCTGCCGCAGCGTGACGCCAGTGTAGTCGAACGGTTCGATCGCGACTTTTTTGTATGGAGTCGTCTTGGCCGCGGCGGCACTCGTGGTTTGCGCCGAAAGCACGCGCTGCACCATCGGAGTAAGTGCGCCGGCAGCCCCCAAAAAATCACGCCTGCCGAGTTTCTCTGCCATTCCGCCCCCTTTTTATTGTGACTCGAAGCGCGCGAAATCAGCAACCGCCGATGTTCCGATGAACGCGGCTTGCCACGAATATCGGGATCTGATATAACGGATTCCGACAATGAAACCGGATCTTGACGAATTCCTTCCGCTGGCCCCGGCTACCCTGCATATCCTGCTTTCACTGGCCGGAGAGCCGATGCATGGCTACGGCATCATGCAGGAAGTGCTGCGAGAATCGGCCGGACGCTACAATCTCGGCCCCGGCACGCTCTACGACAACCTGCAGCGACTGATGAAGCAGCGCATGGTGGAAGAAGTAGCCGCGCATGGCGGTGATGTGAACTCCCGCCGCCGTTACTACCGCCTCACTACGCTCGGGCGCGGAGTACTGTCACGAGAGATCGCGCGGCTGGACAACGTGGTTCAGGCAGGCAAAACGCGTCTGCGCGCGCTAAAACCCAGGAGGACCTGATGCTTCGCTGGTTGTATATTCAACTCATCTGGCTTCACCCGGCGCCGTTCCGCTGGCGCTTTGGCGACGAGATGCTCGACGATTTTGACCGCGCTCCAGGGCGCGCTAAACCGCGGTACATCGCCGATGCTGTAGCCTCGCTGGCGCGGCAATGGCTTCTGCGCCCGGAATTCCGCGGGCCCGACCCGCTCGCCGCAACGCCGGAGGCATTCCCCGGGGCATTGGCTGCGCCGCGGTTTCAGACGATCGAAACGTACCAACCGCGGCCCGCAGCGTTGCTGAATGGTGGGTTCCTGGCCATCCTCTCAATTCTTACCGCCGTGATTCTCGCGGGTAAAGGAGGTGCCGGCGCCACGCCGTTTCTCATCGGCGCGCATGGCTCGCGACCCGGGCTCCTGCCGGTCCATACGGTTCGGAATTCGGCCGCCGGCGACCTCAATACAACTGTCCACCTCAGGCCGAACTCGGCCGATGCAGCATTAGCGTTAGCCCGCGCGTATTTCGCGTCAATGCCGGTGCTGCGCGCGCTCGATTCGGACGGTGATTCGAGGCTCTCGCCGCCGGAGATCGCCAATGCTGCTGCTGCCCTCCGCCGCCTGGACACGGACAACGACGGCCAACTGACCGCTGAGGAATGCGGCTTGGGAATCAATTCTCATGGCCCGTCGGCGGCCGCGCAGTCGCAACTCCGCCGGCAGTTCATGAGCGATCATCCCGTGCTCGCCGCCCTCGATGCCAACCACGACGGCGCGATCTCCGCCGCGGAGATCAACCGCGCCGCCGCGTCGCTGAAAACTCTCGACCGTGATGGTGATGGTTATGTGACCGCCGAAGAGGTGATGCGATGACCATCGCCCCGTTCATTGCCGCCGTATCCGCTCTCTGTTTGCAAGCCCAGCCGGCGTCACCGCCAGTCAGGCCCAAGTTCGATGTGGTGTCGGTGAAACCCTGTAAGCCGGGCGATCAGAATAACGGCGGATCCTCGCCCGGAAGGCTGCACATCGGCTGTGGGATTCTCGCGGCCGTCGATAACATCGGTCTGATCCAAGTCGCGTACAACCGGTATGCAAACGGCAACCTGACTGCCTACGGAGTAATTCCGATCGAGGGCGCGCCCGATTGGATCCATTCGGAAGCGTTTGAGATCGACGCGAAATCGGAGGGGAGCCCGAGTTTGCAGATGATGGAAGGTCCCATGATGCAGACCCTTCTTGAAGACCGCTTTCATCTGAGGATTCATCGCGAGACCAGGCAAGGTCCTGTTTACGATCTCACGCTGGCCAAAGGTCCCCTGAAGCTGAAACCGATGCCGTCCGGGAAATGCATACCGGTCGCGGTGGGCCGCTCACTTCCTCCGCTCGCCTCGAATCAGCGGATTTGCAGAAACATGGTAGGTGCAGGCGGCGTGAATTTCGAGGGTGGCACACTGTCCGGGCTTGCGGGCTTGCTGCCTCTCATTCTGGATCGGCCCGTCATCGACAAAACCGGCATTGCCACTTATTTCCAGATACAGCTAAAGTTCGCGCCCGACGATTCCGCCGCTCCGTCCACCGACCCTGGGGCGGACGCACCCGGTATTTTTCAAGCGATACAGGAACAGCTCGGTCTCAAGCTGGTTCCGGCCAAGGGACCCGTGGACGTACTCGTGATCGATCACATCGAGAGGCCATCCGGAAACTGACGGCGTCCGGCTGCTGTTCTCGTCGTACTTAATCCGCCTTTCGATAGACCTTTTACCGCTCCCTCACGGTCGCGGCTCCGTGAGTAAAGTCAACTACAACGCAGCCGTGACCGTTAGGGATTCGAGCGCGTTTGAATGCGGCGAAAAAAGTAATTCGATATTTTTTCACAAGCCCGCAAGGGAGCGGCAAAAGGTGCCGGGGATACGAGTGCGTTTGAATGCGGCAAAAAAGCAATTTCGATATTCTTTCACAACCCCGTAAGGGAGCCGTAAAAGGCGGATTCTCCCAGTTGGGTATCATCGATACTGAGCCCGCACTATGAACAAGATCACCCCGTTTCTCTGGTTCAACGACAACGCCGAGGACGCCGCCGCGTTCTATCTCTCTGTATTTCCCGACGCGAAGAAACTCGGCGAGCTTCGTTCGAGCGGCGTGGGACCCTGGCCCGCCGGAAAGATCGCGACCATCACCATCGAACTGATGGGGCAGCCAATGACCTTCCTCAACGGCGGACCCACGCACGCGCTCACGCCCGCCTTCTCGTATTCCGTCTCCTGCAAGGACCAGGACGAAATCGACCGCTACTGGAACAAGCTGCTCGAAGGCGGCACGCCCAATGCCTGCGGCTGGCTCACGGACAAGTTCGGCCTGTGCTGGCAGATTGTGCCGGAGAACATCGGCGAGATCCTGAAACATCCCAAAGCGATGGCTGCCATGATGGAGATGGTAAAGTTCGATATCGCCACACTGGAAGCCGCCGCGCGGGAGTAACCAACGACGCAGTCAGCCGCACCGCAGGAATTCGAGCGGGTCGACCCGCAAAGCCCGCCGCGCCGGTCCCAGAGCTGCGAGGGTGCCGGCCGCTCCGAGAACGGCAATCACCGCCGCAAAACTGGCTGGGTCGGACGGGTGCAGTCCGGGCACAAGAAAGATTGCGAGCGGCCGCGTCACCAACAGCGCGAAAGCCAGCCCGATCCCGACACCTGCGGCCCACAGGCGGGCGAAGTCGCCGAGGACCAGGATCGTCACATCCTTTGACGTGGCCCCCACCGCGACGCGAATGCCAATTTCGCGACGGCGCAGCGTGATCGAATAGGCCAGCACACCGGAGACGCCGATCAGCGACAAACCCAGCGCAAGCACGCCGATGCTTCCCATCAGGGCCGCCCCCACCTGCGACGGCAAAAAAGCGAACCCAATGCCGGCAAACATCGTCTCGACTTCGAGGCCGGCCGAAGGCTCCGCTTGCCGCAATGCCTGCCGCACAGCCGCGATTTGCCCTGCCGGCGCGCTGCTGCTCCGGACTACGAACTGGATGCGCATCCGGTCGTTGCGGATCTGGGCCAGCGGCTCGTAAAGCTGCGGCCGCGGATTCTCGCCGATCGTCATGTTCTTCGTCGCCCGAACCACCCCGGCGATGGTATACACTGCCTTTGCTGGTCCCCAGACAAACGCGGCGCCCAGGGCCTTGCGGCCCCCCAGATACTGGCGGACGAACACATCGTTGACGATCACCACGCGCGTCGCGCCGTTATCTTGCGGTCCGAATGCGCGACCCTGAAGGACGGGGATATCCATCGCGCGGAAATAGTCTGGCGTCACCGCGTTCCAGTTAAACTGCACGTGCCGCCTCTCGCCGTTATCCTGGAACGTTATGTCTGATCCGAAAGAGGTGCTGTCGGTGAACGGAATAATTCGGGCAGCGGCCGCGAACGTGACGCCCGGAATTTCGTGCAGCCTATCCAGAGCGCGGCCGGCGAAGAAGTTGATCGCCGGGATCTCCTTGTATCTGGCCGGCGGCAGGTAAACGTCGGCACGAATGGTGTGGCGGACGTCGAACCCGGGACCGAGAGAGGTGGAGCGCGCGAGGTTCTTCAGGAATAACGCGGTCGTCGTCAGTACGACGAAAGAGACCGCGATTTGCGCGATTACCAGCACCCGCCGCATGCGCAGCTTCCGCTCCCGATGCATCCCGGCGGAAAGAGACTGCCGCACGGACTGCCATGCCGGCACAAGGCCGCTCGATACCGCTGAAACTACGGCCAGCACAGCCGCGTAGCCTGCCACCCGCCAGTCGGGATCGATGCGGAGGCGGATCGGCACCGGAAACGGCAGCGGGACGGATGCCGCGGCTTTGGCGGCGATGAGCGCGAGAAAAAATCCCAGACCCGCACCCGCGATCGAGAGGAGCAGACTCTCCGCCAGAAGTTGTTGCAGGAGCCGGCCACGGCTCGCGCCCAAGGCCAGGCGTGTCGCAATTTCCTGCCGGCGGGATGCGGCTCGTGCCAAAAGCAGATTGGCCACATTCACGCAACCGATGATCAGAACCAGGCCGGCAATCACCAGCAGCGCCCCGAAGAAGAGAAATACGGCGGCTGCCTGGCCGTCCATTTTCAGGCGAGCAATTCCGGCGATTGGGGTGGCATGAAGGCGCCGGTTCAATGGATCGCCCGGAGGAAACTCCCGATTCAGGCGTTCCCCGAGTGCCGGCATCGCAGCGTTCACCTGCCCCACTGTCGTCCCGGGTTTGAGACGCGCGTATGCCGCCAGAATAGTCCCGTCGATGTATGTGGGGACAAATACGTCCGGAGTATATCCGAACCCTATGAGACTTCGGTAGTCGTCCGGCAGGATGCCGAGCACGGTGTAAAGGCGTCCATCCAAGCGGATCGTCCTGCCCGGAACTTTGGGATCGCCGGCGAACTGTGTGCGCCAGAAGCGGGGGCTGAGGACAGCCACCTCGTCGGGATCGGATTCATTCCAGCCGCGCCCGAGCGCTACCGGGACGCCGAGCGCAGTGAAGTAGTTCTTGGTCGCCTGCAGAGCGAAGACGCGCCGGGTCTCCGACCCATCGTTGAAATTGACGAAGCTCTCCTCGTTCTCCCCCGCGACGTCATCGAAGACGCCGCTGCGGCGAAGGGCATTGATGGTGGCTGCCTGCATGTGGCTGTTGCCGTCCTGCTGCACATAGACCACCGAGCCGGCGTCGCGCACCGAGGGCTCGCTCAAAAGAAACTCAACCGCGAGGGGAAAAATGGCGGTGTTGATTCCAATCCCAAGTCCCAGCGAAACCAGCGCCGCTAATACAAAGCCAGGGTTCTTACGCAGCGTGCGTACGGCGAGAACCAGGTCACGCCAGAGATTCTCGGCACGGTTGAATCTCCATAGGTCGAAGGCCTGCTCCCGGATGAGCCCGGCATTGCCGAACGGAATCGGATTGCCGGCTGCGGACGCCATTTCCCGGTGGAACGCGATTTCCTCCTCCAGGTCCCGCGCGAGCCGGCGGCGTCGCAGAAATTTTAGAAGAACGCGCCGGATCATCGGGGTTCCCTCGCCAGAACCCGGTCCACTGCGGCCGAGAGCCGTTCCCAGGTCTCCTGCTGTTCGGCGATCAACTTTTGGCCGCGCCTGGTGATCTTGTAGTATTTAGCCTTGCGGTTGTTGTCGGATACGCCCCAAGAGGCTGAAATGGCGCCATTGAGTTCGAGGCGATAGAGGGCTGGGTAAAGCGAGCCCTCCTCCACCTTGAGCACCTCGTCCGAGAGCAGATGAATGGTTTGCGCGATGGCATAACCATGTAGCGGACCGCGGCTCACTGCGTGCAAAATCAGCAGGTCCAGCGTGCCCTGAAGGAGCGTGGGAGTCGTAGACTTGGCCATAGTTGCTTTCCTGGATGATCTACGGAAGCCAAGCCGGAAAAGTTCCCTAGATGATCAAGGGCAGAAAGCCTCGGACCGTAGTCCACCCCTAAACTCACCCGAACGTGAGTCCCGAGGACAGTTCCAACTCAGCTCAAACCAGGCGCAGGATTTCGCGGCTGCCGGTAATCCAAAGCTCGGTGTAACCGGCCATTCGCTCGCGGTATAACGCGCTGCCCATGGTTTCCTGCATTCGTTTCTCAAATTCCGCGAGGCTTTCAGCGGTGTGCTCCATGACGACACGGTTGAAATCGCCGGTGACATCGGTCATCACCCGCGCGCCCGGCATTTCAAACGCGGCCATTGCCACTTTCAGTTGTGCTGCCAGCTTGCCGGCGGAACCCGGCTTTGCGATGAATGTATTTCGGATAACGAACATGGCTTCTCTCCCGTCGAGTCATTCTGACGCGTTGACCGGCCGGAAGCAAGTCAAGTGCGACCGCGGGCGTTCGACGATAGGACACCTTGTAGATTGGACGTATGGCGCTCAAACGGATGGACAACATAGGAATCGTCGTCGATGACCTTGAAGGGACGATTGACTTCTTTCGCGACCTCGGCCTCGAGCTCGAAGGCCGGGCCACGATCGAAGGAGAATGGGCAGGACGTGTCACTGGATTGAACGGCCAGCGCGTCGAGATTGCCATGATGCGCACGCCGGACGGCCACGGCCGGCTCGAGCTCTCCCGTTTCCTCACGCCGCCTGCCGTCGCAGATCACCGCAACGCCCCGGTGAACGCTCTCGGCTACCTCCGCGTCATGTTCGCCGTGGACGATATCGACGAGACGCTGGAAAGGCTCCGCAAACGCGGCGCGCAGCTCGTAGGCGAAGTAGTCCGGTATAAAGACGCGTATCGGCTCTGCTATATCCGCGGCCCTGAAGGGCTTCTCATCGGACTCGCCCAGGAACTCAGCTGAAGCGCAAGACGAAGGCGTCCGTTCCTGACGCGCCCATTCACACGAGTCCCGAAATAAACTTTTCCCCACCGCGCCATCGCAGTTCCTTGCCGGCATCGCTCTGGGGCGCCATTCGCACGATTCGCGACGACAAGCTCTACAAGACCGTCAGTCCCACGTGCTACGCAAGCCGTCCCACTCCTGCGCGAAAAGGCCCAACTCATCGCCGGCACCGTCAGCTCGTACATCAAGGACCTGGCCGAGTTCCGCACCGGCAAGGGTTACCACCGCAAAGCCAAGAGCCTCGCGCGCCGGGCTATGGACGTCCTCCGCAAGTTCGAAGACCTGATCGCGAACGGTCCGGCAGGCCAGGAATGGAACTACTTCGGCGCAACCCTCAAACACCTCCGCGACATCCTCGATCGAGCCCAGGAAAAGTAGAACTCCTTGCAATCCCGCCCCTAGAACCGCTCCCTGTTTCCGTATCCCCGGCACCGTTTACCGCTCCCTTACGGGTCGGTGAAAAGCTCGAATTGTTTTCTTGACGCATTCAAACGCACTCGAATCCCCGGCACCTTTTACCGCTCCCTTACGGTCACGGCTCCGTATGTGGTTGATGCTGCTAGCGGAGCCGCGACCGTTAGGAAGCGGTAAAAGGTGCATCGAAAGGCGATTGGAGTGCGACGAGAACAGCAGCCGGATTTCTCCACAAGCCCGTTAGGAAGCGGTAAAAGGTGTATCGAAAGGCGAATGAATCGCGACGAGAACGGCAGCCGGATTTTTTCACGAGCCCGTCAGGAAGCGGTAAAACGTGCATCGAAAGGCGAATGAATCGCGACGACAGCGACAGCCGGATTTCTCCACAAACCCGTCGAAAGCCGAACCACAGCCCTAGCCATAAAGAGCTACTATCACCTGCCCCTGCTGCGTCATCCCTATCTGTAGTCGCTCCAGTATCATAGAGCTATAGCAGACCTGTCAGCGCCGCCGTAGCCGCTGCACCTTTTACCAGCATGTGGATAGTCCGACTCGCCCTTAGGCGTCCTTATACTTTCGTTGTCATGGCCGTGCTCATCGCCATTCTCGGCGTGAGCGCCATCGTGTCGATGCCCGTCGACATTTTCCCCTACATCGATATCCCCGTCGTCAGCATCGTCTGGAACTACGGCGGCCTCAACCCGGTCGAGATGGAAAAGCGAATGGTCACCATCTTCGAGCGGGCTATGACCACCACGGTCAACGATATCGAGCACATCGAATCGCAGTCCTACAGCGGCGTCTCCGTCACCCGCGTCTATTTCCAGCCGGGCGCCAAAGTGGAGCTCGCCCTCAGCCAGATCACCGCCATCTCGCAGACCCTCCTCCGCCCGTTCCCGCCCGGCACTACGCCGCCGAGCATCATCAAATACGATGCCTCCAGCGTCCCAATTATCCAGCTCGGCCTCGAAAGCAAAACCCTCAGCGAGCAGGAGCTCTTCGACCTAGGCCAGAACTTCATCCGCACTCAGCTCGCCACCATTCAGGGCGCGGCCGTGCCCCTCCCCTATGGCGGCCGCTTCCGCAACGTCAGCGTGGATCTCATCCCGGACCAACTCTACGCCAAGGGCATGTCGCCTATCGATGTATCCAACGCGCTCGGCAGCCAGAACCTCATCCTGCCCGCCGGCACCGCCAAAATCGGCGACAAGGAATATCAGGTGGCGCTGAATTCCAGCCCGCGCGTGCTGGACCAGATGAACGCTCTCCCCGTGAAAGTGGTCAACGGCGCGACGGTCTACCTACGCGACGTGGCGCAGGTCCACGACGGCTACTCGCCGCAAACCAGCATCGTGCGCACCAACGGCAGCCGCGGCGCGCTGCTCACCGTGCTCCGCAGCGGCAAGGCGTCCACCCTCTCCGTCGTCAACAATGTCAAGAAAGCGCTCCCGAAAATCCTCGCCGGCGTCACGCCTGAGCTTCACGTGCGCGAGCTCTTCGATCAATCCCTGTTCGTCCGTGCCGCCATCGCCGGTGTGGTGCGCGAAGCCGTCATCGCCGCCGTCCTCACCGGCCTGATGATCCTCATCTTCCTGGGAAGCTGGCGCAGCACCATCATCGTCTGTATTTCGATTCCGCTCTCTATCCTCGTCTCGCTCATCGTCATGAGCATGCTGGGAGAGACCATCAACGTGATGACTCTCGGCGGACTTGCGCTCGCCGTCGGCATTCTCGTCGACGATGCCACCGTCGAAATCGAAAACACGCACCGCAACATGGCGATGAAGAAGCCGCTCGTGCGCGCGGTGCTGGATGGCGCGCAGCAGATCGCGGCCCCCGCCTTCGTTTCCACGCTCTCTATCTGCATCGTGTTCGTTCCGGTGCTGCTGCTCACCGGCGCAGCCAAATACCTGTTCACGCCGCTCGCCATGGCCGTGGTGTTCGCGATGATGGCCTCCTACTTCCTCTCGCGAACCCTCATCCCCACCATGGTGCATTACATGCTTCGCCCCGAAGTGAAGTTGTATGCGCAGGGCGCGCACGGCGAATCGGCCGGCGGCAAGGGTTTCATCTGGCGCGTGCATTACCTCTTCAATCGCCGGTTTGAGCTGATGCGCTCCTCCTACACCAGCCTGCTGCATTGGTGCCTGGACCATCGTGCGCCCGTGCTCATCGGCTTTTCCCTCTTCGTGGTTTGCTCGCTCGGACTTGCCGGATTTATTGGCGAGGACTTCTTTCCCACGGTCGATTCGGGCCAGATGCGGCTTCACGCGCGCGCTCCCTCCGGCACCCGCATCGAAGAAACGGAAGTCATCTTCGCCCAAATCGAAGATGAAATCCGGCGCGTCGTCCCGCAGCGCGAAATTCAGACCATCATCGATAACATCGGCCTTCCCAACGGCGGTTTCAATCTCGCCTTCGGAGACAACCCGACGCTGGGAGTCGGCGACGGCGATATTCTCATCTCCCTCAACCCGGAAGAGCACGGGTCCACCGCCGCATACACCGATCAGCTCCGCAAAGATCTGCACGAGAAATTCCCGGACGTCGTTTTCTTCTTCGAAGCCGCGAATATCACGAACCAGATTCTCAACTTCGGTCTGCCCGCGCCCATCGATGTGCAGGTGGTAGGCCGTAACGCCGACGTGAACTACGGCATCGCCCAGCAGTTGCAGCGCGAAATCGCGCGCGTGCCGGGCGCAGCCGACGTGCACATTCATCAGGTGGTCGATTGGCCGCAAATCCAGGTGAACGTGGATCGCACTAAAGCCGGACAAGTCGGCCTGAGCCAGCGCGATGTCAGTAACAGCCTGCTGGTCTCGCTTACCGGCAGCGGGCAGATCGCGCCTACGCAGTGGCTGGATTGGCGCACCGGCGTGAGTTACAACGTCACCGTGCAGACTCCGCAGTACCGCATCAATTCCGTGGACGCCCTCCTGCGCACTCCCGTCGCGCCGCTGAATGGCGCCATGGTTCAGAACACCGCCAACTCGCAGGCCGGTTTGTCGAACGCGGGCAACTCATTCACCGGCGCGGCGCCGAACCAGAGCTCCGCCGCGTACGCGAATCCCGGCGCGGCCGCCGGCAATCCGCAATTGCTTGAGAACCTGGCGTCGCTTGACCGTTCCGTGGCTCCCGAGATTGTCAACCATTACAACGTTCAGCCGGTCTTCGATGTCTACGCCAACGTCGATCGCCGCGACCTCGGCAGCGTGGGCTCGGCGGTCGAGAAAATCGTCGCCAACGCTTCGGCCAAGCTGCCCCGCGGCACTACCATCGATCTGCGCGGCCAGATCTCGACGATGGAGAACTCGTTTTACCGCCTCGGCATGGGCATGATTTTCGCCGTCGTTCTGGTTTACCTGCTGATGGCCGTCAACTTCCAATCGTGGCTGGACCCGTTCATCATCCTGATGGCGCTGCCGGGCGCGCTCGCCGGAATCATTTGGATGCTCTTCCTGACGCAGACCACCTTCAGCGTGCCGTCGCTGATGGGCTCCATCATGTGCATCGGCGTGGCCACCGCGAACAGCATTCTGATGGTGGTTTTCGCCAATGACCAGCGCGAGGAAGGCATGGATGCGCGCTCCGCCGCTCTTTCCGCCGGCCACACGCGCATACGCCCCGTCATTATGACCGCCACCGCCATGATCATCGGTATGATGCCGATGGCGCTCGGCCTCGGTGAAGGCGGCGAGCAGAACGCGCCTCTTGGCCGCGCCGTGATCGGCGGCTTGCTGCTGGCCACCATCACCACGCTGTTCGTCGTGCCGATGGTGTACAGCCTGTTGCGTAAGAAGCCCCCGGTGGATTTCGAGCGCAAAATTGTCGAAGAGGAACACGAATATTTGCGGGAGGACATGCTGCTTCCGGAGGACTTGCAATGAACCAGATCAATACCAGTGAGGAGCAACTCCGCCGCGAGATCGAAGAGCTGAAGCGCCAGCTTGGCGAACAGCGGAAGCTCTCCGGCCATCCCGCCGAAACCAGGCGGCCCTCTTTCGGAACGCTGCTGACCGTCGTGCTGATCCTCGGCGCTCTCGCCGTCGCGGGATACTATTTCGGATACCTGCCGCGGCAGAAGCGCGAAGACGTGCTTGCCGCCGAATCCAAATCCGGCAGCGCGGCGCTACCAGTGGTCAACGTGGAACCCGTCACTCGATCCTCGAACAAAGCCAACCTCGTGTTGCCGGGCAACATTCAGGCAGTCACCGAAGCGCCCGTCCTAGCCCGTGCCTCGGGTTACGTCAAGAAGCGCAACGTCGATATCGGCGATCGTGTGCAGGCCGGCCAGGTGCTCGCCGAAATCGAAGCGCCGGAAATCGAACAGCAAATCCGCCAGGCCACCGCCGCCGTTGACCAGGCGAACGCCGCCATCCAGCAGGCCGAAGCCAGTTTGCAGCAGGGCCGCAGCAACCTGCATCTGGCCGAAGTCACCAAAGATCGCTGGCAGAAACTCTCCGATAAAGGAGTGGTCTCGCGCCAGGAGAACGATACGTATCAGATGCAATGGCAGGCGCAGCAGGCGAACGTGCAGGCGCTTGAAAAAGCGGTCGCCGCGGCACAAAGCAACGGCGCCGCCGCGCAAGCGAATGTGGCGCGCCTTAAAGACGTGCAAAGCTATCAGACTGTTCGCGCGCCCTTCGCCGGCGTCATCACACTGCGCAACGTGGACAATGGCGTTCTGGTAACCGAAGGCACTACCCTGCTCTTCCGCATCGCGCAGACCGGCCGGCTCCGCACGTACCTCAACGTTCCGCAGGCCGATGCCGGTGACATACACGTCGGGCAGAAGGCTACAGTGCAGGTGGCCGATCTCGGCGGACGCACGTTCCCCGGCACGGTGACGCGCACCGCCAGCTCGCTGGATCCCTCCAGCCGCACGCTCCTGGTGGAAGTACAGGTGGCGAATCCCGGCGGTGTGCTGTTGCCCGGCATGTATTCTCAAGTCGACTTAGCCGTGCCGCGCAAAGATCCGCCGCTGAGCATTCCCGGAGATACGCTGGTTATCCGCGGCGATGGGACGCAGGTCGCCGTGGTGGCGAACGACGGCACGGTGCATTATCAGCGCATCGAGCTCGGCCGCGATTTCGGAGATCATCTGGAAGTGGTCCAGGGCCTTCGCGAAGGCCAGTGGCTCGCAGTCAATCCGAGCGACCAGGTGCGGGAAGGCGGCAAAGTAAAACCGCAGTTCTCGCAGAAAAATCAAAAACAATGAAACGGGAATTTGGGATAGTCCGGGCCGCCGCGGCCGTGGGACTTGCGGCGCTCCTGGCATGGCCCGCCGCCGCTCAACAGGTGTCCTTCGAGAATTCGCAGCGTGTTCGCGATCTGCTGCGCGCCGGCACGATTTATCTTTCCCTGCGCGATGCGCTCTCTCTCGCCATTGAAAACAATCTGGACGTGGAGTTGCAGCGGTTCACGCTTCCCATGGGCGCCACGGAATTGCAGCGCGCGCAGGGCGGCGGCATCACCCGCGGCCTGAATTACACGCTGGCGGAAGTGCCGGCGGGTGTCGGCGGTCCGGTCAATCCGCTCACGGTCAATCGCGCTCCCAGCGGCAGCGTGACCAACGGGGCGACGGTCGCCAGCAATGCACTCGAGCTGGGAGTTCTCGCCGCGCCGCAAGTCAATCTCTCCGAACAGGGGACGGTTCCGCAGTCCGCCGGCACGCCGGTTCCGAGCTTCGACCCCGCGCTCGTCGGCCTGCTCAACTGGCAGCATCAGACCACGCCGCAAACCAATCCCGCGGCCTTTGGACAGAACGCGCTCGTCACCAGTGGCTTCAACGCCAATGCGGGCATCGTGCAGGGTTTCGCCAGCGGCGGCAGCGTGAATTTCAGCTTCAACAACTCGCATCAAAACGTGAACGCGTTTAACACGGCGTATAACCCGTTCACCGGATCGAGTCTCGGCTTTACCGCGACGCAGCCGCTGCTGCGAGGCTTCGGCATGGGACTGAATCGCCGCTTCATCCGCATCGCAAGAAACGAACAGAAGATCGCGAGCCTGCTGTTCCAGCAGCAACTGCTCGCCACCACCTACGGCGTCATTCGCCTTTATACGGATTTCGTTGCGCTCTACGAAGATGTCAAAGTCCGCCAGGAAACGGTGACCTCCGCCGAGAGGCTTGTCAGCGATACGCAGGCGCAGGTGGATGAAGGCACGCTCGCTCCCGTGGAAGTGACGCGCGCGCGGGCTCAGTTATTTTCCGCGCGACAGGATCTCATCAACGCGCAAGGGCTCCTCGCCGAACAGGAAGCGATTCTGAAGAACGTGCTGACGCGCAGCCAGGACCAGGCGATTCGTTCGGCGCATGTGATCCCCACCGATCCGCTGAACATCCCGGCAAGCGACGAAGTCCGTCCCGAACAGGACCTCATAGCCGCCGCCGTCGCCAACCGGCCGGATCTCGGTCAGGCTCGTGTGCAGGTTGAGAATTCACTCATCGGACTGGAGGGCGCGCGGAGCGCCACGAAGCCCGAATTGGACCTTGTGGGCGTGATGCAGAATAACGGCCTCGCCGGTCCGCTCACCGGTTTCGCCGCGGGCGCGACGGCGCCGGCTCTCAGCGGCGGTTACGCGGGAGCGCTCGGGCAGGTTCTCTCGCGCGATTATCCGACCTACGGAATCGGGCTGCAATTGACGCTGCCGTTGAAGAATCGCGTTGCGGAGAGCGACCTTGCGCGCGATGAAATCCAAACGAAGCAGTCGCAGATTCGCGTGCAACAGCTCCAGAACCAGGCCGCGCTCGAAGTGCAGGACGCTCTCATCGCCATGCGCCGCGCGCGCGCTACTTATGACGCGGCGGTGCAAGCGAGAAAGTTCCAACAGGAATCGCTCGAAGCCGAGCAGACCAAGTTCGAAGTAGGAGCCTCGACGGCGTTCTTCGTAGTGCAATACCAAACTTTGCTGGCGCAGGCCAAGAGCACCGAAGTAGCCGCGATGAGCTCCTACATGAAAGCCAGGGCCGCGCTTCAACGGGCCACAGGCTCCATTCTGGACGACAACGGAATCAGCATCGACGCCGCCATCAAGGGCAAGTAACGCCCCCGCTTTACGACGGATCTTTTTGACGCGTGCCCGTAACGCCCGTCACGATTCCGATACCGATCAGTACGAGATCGCCCACCACAATCCAGCGTGGCGCTATGTGCATCATGCTGGCCCCAATCGAAAGGCCGATCACAACCACAAGAAAACCAATCACATAAAGCGCGAAGGACATACGTTACCTCCCTGGCGCGTATGTATGCACGTCAAGTACCGGACCCGGTTCGCCGCTAATGCATTCCAGCCGGAGCGTCGGATGTTTTCGGCGGCTTGCGCATGATGAGGACGAACGGCACCAGGCACATCACCACCAGCGCGAGCACCGAAATAACGTCGATATACGCGAGCGTCGTTGCCTGCCCTTGCACCAGCCCGTAGATTTGCCCGTATGCCTGCTGCTTGGGGAACGGCTGCCCCTGACGCGCGAGATTGTTCGCCAGCCCTTGCGCCATCTGGTCGAAGTTGCGGCTGCCGATGGCGGTATGCGCGCTCATGTAGACCTGGTGTTTCTGGGCTTGCCGCGTGATCATGGTCGTCATCAGCGCGATCCCGATACTGCCTCCGATGTTGCGGACGAAGCTGTTGATCGCCGACACCTGATTGTTGTTCTCGCGCGGCACGCCGACGTAGGCGAGCGTGGTGGATGGCAAAAAGATGAAGGCGAGTCCCGCTGCCTGATAGGTGCGCAGCATGGCGGCGGTCCAGAAATCCATTTGCAGGCTTAGCGTGGTGACGATGTGATAGAGCGCGATGGCGGTGGCGGCGAACCCGAATGCCATCATGGCGCGCGGATCGATCTTGCCGACCAGCGTTCCGGCGATCGGCATCATCAGCAACATTGCTATACCGCCTCCCGCCAGCGCTTCACCCGATTTTTCCGCCGAGTACCCCATCAGCAGTTGCAGGAACTGCGGGATCACGACGGTGGTTCCAAACAGCACGATGCCGAGCACGAAGGTGAAGAACTCGGCCGTGGCGAAATTGCGGTTCTTAAACAGCCGTATATTGACGATGGGCTCGGGATGATACCACTCCCAGACGATCCACACGAAGAACGCGTACACCCCGAGCACCATCATCACCGCGATCCACGTGGTTGAAAACCAGTCCTTCTCCTGACCTTTATCGAGCACGATCTGCAGCGACCCGATGGCCAGCACCAGCAGACTGAGCCCGATGTAATCCACGCGGATTTTTCCGCGCGCGCGCTCCGCTTTGAGGTACGGCGGATCCTCGATGAGCCTCTGCGTGAGCAGCAGGGAAATGATGCCGATAGGCACGTTGATATAGAAGATCCAGCGCCAACTGAAGTTGTCCGTAATCCAGCCGCCGAGCGTTGGACCGATCGCGGGCGCGACAACCACCGCCATTCCGTACACCGCGAAAGCGATGCCGCGCTTGGCCGGTGGAAACGTGTCGGCGAGAATGGCCTGCTCGCTGGGCTGCAAACCGCCGCCGCCCGCGCCCTGCAGAATGCGCAGCATCACCAGGACTCCCAGGCTCGGCGCAAGTCCGCACAGAAAACTGCTGATGGTAAAAAGCGCCACGCAGCTCATGTAGAAGCGCTTGCGTCCGATGATGCGAGAGATCCACGCGCTGATGGGCAGGATGATGGCGTTCGAAACCAGATAGCTGGTGAGCACCCAGGTGGCTTCTTCTTCGCTCGCCGATAGATTGCCGGCGATGTGCGGCAGCGAGACGTTGGCGATGGAAGTGTCCAGCACCTCCATGAAGGTCGCCAGCGTGACCGTCAACGCGATGGCCCACGGGTTGTAGCGCGGCCGTTCGTATGCGTGTTCGTCAGCCATACCGGTCCGCTACTTCAGCCAGATCTTCGGCTCGACGCTCATGCCCGGCCGCAGTTTGTCCAAACCTTGCTGGTTCTTATCGAAGCGCAGCCGCACGGGCATGCGCTGCACCACTTTGACGTAATTGCCGGTGGCGTTTTCCGGCGGCAGCAGACTGGTGACCGCGCCGGTGGATGCGGGCAGGCTTTCGACATAGCCGCTGAAATCGCGATCCAGAGCATCCACGCCGATGGTGGCGTGCAATCCCGGCCTGATGCGCTTGAGCTGCGTTTCTTTATAATTCGCCGTGACCCACAGGTCGCCGGTCTCGGCGATGAGAAACAGTTGCTGGCCCGGCTGCACCGTGGACCCCACCTCAGCGCTGCGGCGCGACACGATTCCATCCGCCGGCGAGAGCACCTTCGTGTAGCTGAGGTTCAACAGCGCGCGATCCACTTGCACACGCGCGGCTTTGGCCTGCGCCTCGCGCGCCTGCACATTGGCGCGGCTGATGGCGAGTTGCTGCGGAGCGGTGGCGCTCGCCTGCGAGAGACGGCTCTCCGCCTGCGCAAGCTGCGCGCGGCGCTGATCCACGATTTTCGCGGCAGCCTCGGCTTGCGCGCGCGCCGCTTCCACGGTCGCGGCCTGTGCATTGGCGGTCGCCACGGCCTGATCGTACTGCTGCCTGGAGATTTCGTCTTTTTCGGCGAGCGAGCGATATCGCGCGACATCGGCCTGCGCCTTCGCGTTGCCCGCTTCGGCCTGCTTCACCTGTGCCTGAGCGGCGGCCGAATCGCTCTGCGCGGAGGCGATGGCGGCGCGCGCATTCGCCACGTCCGCCTCCGTGCCCGTGATGTTCGTGCGGCTGGTGGTTTGCGTCAGCGGGACATTGGGATTCTGCGCCTGAATTTCGGCCTGTGCCTGACCCACCTGCGCACGAGCCTCTTCGAGCGACACCTGGTAATCGCGTGGATCGATCTCGACCAGCACCTGGCCCGCTTTCACGAACTGATTCTGCTCGGCGTGAACGGCAGTGATGGTGCCTTGAATGCGCGCGCTCACTCCGTCCAAGTGGCACTCCACCTGGGCATCGTCTGTCGATTCGTAAGTTTGCGAGTAATTCCAAAACCAGATGCCGCCGATCGCCAAAGCGATGCCCACGATGGCCACAACGATCAACGCCCTCGCGCGGTTTTTCGGACGGTTCTCCGGCGGAATTTTCTTTGTCTCTTCCATGCCTGCCTATCTTCCAAGAAACTGCTTGATGTTCTCGCCCGCCTGGCCCATCACGCGCGCCAGTGTGGCCTTTGCGAGATTGTGGGCGTAGAGCGCGGCAATGAGATCCTGTTCGGCGGCCGCGACGGCTTCCTGCGCCTGAACCACCTCGATGGTGTCCGCGACTCCAGCGGCAAAGCGATCACGCGCCTGCGTCAAGGTGTCACGGGCCAGATCGCGATTGCTTTGCGCCACCTTGAGCTGATTTTCTGCGGAGGTGAGATCCAAAAACGCCGAGCGCACCTCGGCATCTATCCGGCCCCGCAGATCCTCGTATTCGGCTTTGCGCTGATCCAGCGCCGCTTGCGCCTGTTCCAGATCGCCCTGTATGCGGCCGCCCTGCCAGATGGGAAATCGCACTGCGCCGGTGACCGCGAAGGTGCCGTGCGAATTCGTCGGGTCCGTGCCGATAACTCCATAATCCGCGCTGACGCTCGCGGTCGGCAAACGTTCTTCGCGCGCAGCCTGATGCGCGATTTCGGCGGCGTGCACGGCGGATTGCGCGGCCTTCAAATCGGCACGATTGGCATAGGCGCGAAGCATCGCCTGTTCCTGCGTGATGCCGGTCAGCGGCGCATAGGGAATGGTGTCGCTCAAGGTGAAATCCTGCGCCGGCGGAAGGCCTATGAGGCGTCCAAACTGAATTTTCTGTTTGGCGAAATCGTTCTCCACGCTGGCCAGGCGCTCTTGATCGGTTTGCAATTCCACCTGGCTGCGCGTGACGTCGATGCGCGGAGCGACTCCGGCGGTGTGCCGGTCGACAGCCTGTTGATAGACGGCTTGCGCGGTGGTCACCTGCGCGCGAACCGAATCGATGCGCGCGGACGAGGCGATCATCTGCAGATACGCTCCGGTGACGGCGAGCACCACCAGGTCGCGCGCGTCCTGCTGCGCGTATTGGGCGCTCTTGACGTTCTCGCGCGAGGCGCGATAGTTGTTCAGGCGCGTGAGATCGACGATGGATTGCGTGAGTCCCGCGCGCAGATCGAAGTAATGGAAGGGTCCGATGACGGTGGGAAAGGCGGCGAGGCCCGGGGCATGCACGCTGGAAAAGCCGAGGGCCGCGAGATCGGTTTGCTGGTCGGTGGCGGTGAGCGCTCCTGAGATTTGCGGATAAAGGTTGGCGCGCTCGGTGCGCTCGATGCCTTGCAACTGGCGCACGGCGTGTTGAACGCCGAGCGGCCCCAGATTGTATTGCAGGCCGCGGCGTACCGCTTCGTCGAGCGAAAGCGGCAGCGCGGCTCCGGGCGCCTGCGCCGAGGGAACGCTGCCCGCATACGCGCCCTGCACCTGCACGGTGCTGTTCAGAATGTTGACGCTTTGCGCGCCCCCGGGAGCGGTGGTCTGCACGGTTGTGACGCTGCCGCTCTGGCCGGCGCGTCCGGAGAGCGAAGGCTGAATCGCTCGCGTGCCCGCGGGCACAGCTTCGGGCGGCGCCTGAGCGGACAGAACTCCGGCGAATGAGAGTCCGAAAATCACAATGAGCCCTTGCACCCTGTTTACTCTCTGCATCTTTCCTCTCTACTTCCCCGCTTTGACGGCCCCTATGCCGGACCACAACAGATCCACCGCGAAGCGCACTTCGTCTTTGGCCTGCAATTCCTTCCACCCCAGCAGGCGGCGCTCCATCAGGCCGCGCGCGACATCGAAGATTGTCGCCGCCACGGCACCGGCGGGCGCGCGCCGCAGTTCGCGCCTCGCCATCGCGGCTTCGACGATTTCCGCCATGGCCTGCATGTTCTCCCTGGCGGCTTTGCAGAGCTCTTTGCGGAGCTGTGTCTTTGTGAACATGCTGCCGTATTCGGCCAGATAGATGCGAAGGAAATCTTCGTTGGCCTTGCAATACTCCAGCCGTACAGTAAGGAACGCGGTGAGTTTGTCGCGGAAGCCGGCCTTGGCGTTCATGGCGGTAATGGCGCGCTCCGTCATTTCCCGCACGTCGCGCGCGAGGGCTCCGAGGTACAGGTCTTCCTTGGATTTGAAGTACAAGTACAGCGTCCCTTTGGCGATGCCGGCTTCTTCGGCGACATCATCCATGGAGGTTTTGGCGTACCCGAGCCGCGAGAATACGGTGCGCGCGGCGTCCAGGATAGCCTGGCGCTTGCGGACGCTGACTGACTGGTCAGTCATATTCCTTACGGTATCGAATTCAGGGCGGAAGTGTCAATCGGGCGGTGTGTGGGGGCACACGTGGCTACCGGTCGCGCTCCGCGCAACCCGACAGGAAGACCCCTGTCGGCACGGTGCCCGAGTTGCTCAGTTGTTCATGATCGACATGCTTACTTTCAGGATTCAGGCTGTTTTTTCGCTTGCGCTTGTTTCCTTTCTCCACGGTTGTGTGGCGAAAGCGGCGGCAGGGGTTCCTGTTTTGAGCTTTGCAACCTACCTCGGCGGCAGCCGGGATGATTCGGTGAGCGCCATCGCGGTAGACAGCAATCATAACGTTTACATGGCCGGGACGACCAATTCCGCCGATTTTCCCATCACTCCGGGTTCCTACCACCCTGATTTCGTTGGCGGCCAAATCTTCTGCGGGACTTACATGGGTCAGCCGATCTATTGCTGGAATACGGACGTCTTTGTGGCGAAGGTAAGCCCGAACGGCGCGCTGCTGTGGAGCACTTATGTGGGCGGTACGGGCGGGGATTCCGCGCGGAGTATCGCGGTGGACGCCGCCGGGAATGTATACGTCTCCGGGGCGACGAATTCCAGCGACTTCCCGGTGACCGCAAATGCCTTCCGGAAAACTGCCGGCGGGGGCTTTCTTTTGGAATTGGACTCCGCGGCTCGCGCCTATTGTATTCCACTTACCTGTCCGATGGCGGGTCGCTGGCGATGGGCAATGCGGGCGATCTCTATGTCGCCGGAGCCACGGCGTCGCCGGATTTCCCGGTGCTGAACGCCATTCAACCGCAGTTCGGGAAGGGCGATTGCAGCAATGCCTTTCAGGTGCTGGCCTGTAGCGATGCATTCGTGATGCGCTGGCGGACATCGGACATGACGCTGCTGGCCTCGACCTATTTTGGCGGGAGCGGCGCGGATTCCGCGGCAGGCATCGGTGTGGACCAATCCGGCAACGTCTTTCTGGCCGGATCGACAAGCTCTTCGGATTTTCCATTGAAGAACGCCGTGCAGAACAACCTGGGCGGAGGCGTCTGCATCACTGCGAGCGGCCAGGCCAACACCGCTTGTTCCGACGCGTTCGTCGTCAAGCTATCGGCGGATCTGCAAACTTTGCTCTACTCGACGCTCCTGGGCGGGAATGGAGCGGACACCGCGAGCGGCATCGCGGTGGATGCGCAAGGAAACGCAAATGTCGCCGGAACCACGGCCTCCGCGGATTTCCCGACGGCGAACGCTCTGCAACCGCATGCGACGCCCGGCGTTTGCCAGTCTCTCCTGGGTAGCGCGATTCCGTGCGGGAACGCATTCGCCGCCCGATTGGATCCGCAGGGTGCCCTGGTATACTCCACGTACCTCGGCGCCACCGAAGGCGGCGCTGCTTTGGCGATAGCGACAGACGCAACCGGCTCCGCGTACATCGCCGGTGCGGCTCAATCGAGCGACTATCCCATCACGCCAAACGCGGTGCAGCATTGCAACGCAAGGAACCAGTTCATCAGCGGCGGGGCGGGATTTCTAACGATTCTTGGGGCCGACGGACGGATGGTTTACTCTACATTTCTGGGCGGTACTGCTGCCGACCAGGTCTGGGCAGTGGCGGTGCGCGGCGAGCAGGTCTACCTGGGTGGAATTTCGGACTCGCACGATTTTCCGGTGACGGCAGGCGCCGCTCAATCGCTGTTCAGGGGCGGCAATGGCGATGGCTTTGCCGCTGCCATAGACTTCAACAGCGCTTACACGGGTGGGCCGCGCATCGACCCGGCGTGCGTGCAGAACGGCGCCGCATTCCAGACCGAGGCGTTGAGTCCGGGCGAGATCGTGTCGATTTTCGGAACAGGACTGGGACCCGCGATTGGCGAAGGCGCGCAACTGGACAGCAAGGGAATGGTGGCGAAAACTCTCTCGGGCGTTAGCGTCACCTTCGACGGTTTGGAGGCTCCGCTGTTGTGGGCGCAGGATGACCAGGTCAACGCGATCGTGCCCTTTGCGTTGGCGGGAAAGAGTGCGACTCAGGTCGCGGTGACGTATCAGGGCGTGACATCTCCGGTAGTTCGCATGCCGGTTGCGGCAAGTGCGCCGGGCGTATTTACGTTGAACAGCAGCGGCGGGGGACAGATTGTGGCGTTGAATCAGGATGGCAGCCTCAATGCATCATCGAATCCCGCGGCGAGGGGGTCCGTCATTACTTTGTCGCTGACAGGCGGCGGTTTGCTCAGCCAGAGCTATGCCGATGGGCAGATTGCATCGACGAGTAGGACTAATAGCCTGATCGCCACGCCGCAGGTGTATTTTGGGACGGCGCAGGCTAATGTCGAATATGCCGGACAGGCTCCCGGGATGGTTGCCGGCGCGATTCAAATGAATGTGGTGGTGCCGATGGGCGCGCCAACGGGGTCCGCGGTCAGCTTGTACTTTACGTTGGGCGGGTTATTTAGTCAGGAGCATCCGGCGGCTACCGTGGCTGTCCGGTAGGGGGGCGACGGCGCTGCTATTGGGCGAGTTTCACTCGCCTGGTACCGGTCTGGAGACCGGTACCTACTTGATTTCCAGGGTTATTGGGGGGCTTGCTATTCCGCCTACTGTTACTACTACCGGTTGGGGGCCGGTGGGCAGGCCGTCCTGGAGTTGGAGGTCGATTTGAGTAAGTCCGGCGATGCCGCTGGGGATTCCGGCGAAGAGCAGCGGGATATTCACCCCTCCGATGCTCACCGAAATTGCCTGGCGGGTGTGCGGCAGTTTTGTTGGGTCCGTGATGGAGGACGAGGGCGTGGCTCCGGTGGCGAGCGACGGTGTCACATCGCCTTCCCCGGTTACAAAGAGTAAGAGCACGTCGCCGGTGGTCGCGGAAGTAACCGGAAGGCCGGTGGCATTGCTAATTGCCGAGTTGTACAGCCCGGGCGCGGCGGGGTCGACGTTAAACGGATAAGACGCGATCTGACCGTTGTTATTGATCGCTACGACGGCCGGACCTGCGCCCGTTTCGTAGGGTATCTGGATGTTGACCTGGCCGGCGGACACAAAGTACAGCGGCGCCGATACGCCATTTACCATTGCGGAGACGCCTGCGATGACAAACGGGAGCGGGAAGCGGTTCTTGGGAGCAAGCGTGGTGCTGTTCGCGAGATTGGTGCCGTAGACGCTGAGGGCCATGCCGGGCGCAAAGCCATCCTTGAACGAGAATGCGTTTTGCAGGCCGGTGATTTTCGCGGTTGTCGACGGGTTTACGGTAAACGACACCGGAATTGCGATGCTCTGGGGCACGGCGTTCGGCGCCTGAATGGTCACCACACCGCTGTAAACGCCGGGCGAGAGATCGGCCGCCGAAGCCTGGATCTTCACCTCGCCATTCCCGGTGCCGGAGGCCGCGGAGACAGTCAGCCACTTTGACGTGCGATTCGCAGGGGACGTGGACACGGTCCACTGCGGGGAACCGCCGGCAAAGGTGAGGCTCGCAGTGGCCGAATCGCCGCCCGAACCGGTGGGCGCAGCAAGTTGGACGGCCTGCGGAGATGCCGTGAACGTCGCACTAGCGGAAGGGGCGGTGGAGAACGGCGTGCTCAGGGCGGCAGTTACTGCGGTTCCCAGCTCGCTGGTACCGGTGAGCGCGTAAACTCTGGTGCCGGGTCCGGCGCTTGCCGGGTAGCAGATATTGCCTCGCAGCATACCGTAGGCGGCCAACCTTTGGGTTCCGAAGATAGTGGGTAACTGCGCGGTAAGATCCGTGCCGCTGACGGTTAGCTTGCTGAGAGTAACTTCGAAGCCGCCGGTCTCCTGCACGGTAACAGTATGCGACCACTGGCATGAGGAATCCGCCGCCGGATTCTGCTGCAGGGTGGGCGTGGGGCTGGTGAGGGTCATGCCGGGGGCGAGGTTCGTCCCGAGGGATGGGAGGAATTGCACGTCGAGCCGCTGGTTCCATTTCTGCCCCGTTGCGTCTGTGCCCGTGAAGATGAAGGGGCGAGTAATTGGCGTAGTCAGTCCGGTGGATGAGATTCCGGCGCTGATGCCGCCCTTGGCTGGAATGCGCGTGGTGCTGAACAAACCCAAATCGTTATTGCCGCTCACGGTGAAGCCGGTAAGGGTGGCGGCGACGCCCGCTTTTTCCGTCAGCGAAACGGTGTACGTCCAGGCGCCGGTGGTCCCCGATTGATAAACGGGGTTGGGCGTGACGAACGGGACTACCAGAGCTCCGGTGGCAGGCAGGTTGAGACCGACGTTAGCGGAGGCGGACGAACCGGCGTAGGCGGAATCGCCGTTGTAAACAGCGCTCACGGTGCCATTCCCGGCCACCAACAGGGCGGCGGAGACAGACACACTCGCGGAGGCTTCGTTACCGGAGGGTTGCAGATCCACGTTGCCGATGACAGTGTCATTGGCGCTGAAGGTGACGGTGCCGGTGGGCGCTTGTGTACCGTTGCCGGTGACGGTAGCTTTGACGTCGACAGTGTCGCCCAGGGTGACAGCGGCGGGGGCGGAGATAGACGTGTTACTTACGCTGCCGGCGTCCCACTTAGTGACGAAGTTATTGACATCTATGGATCCCAGTCCGGTTCCTAAGTCATAACCCGGACCGGCGGCGAATCCGACGAGACCTCCCACGCAGCCGGGGCTGGACTGGGCGCAGGCAACCTTATTGTCACCGGCAGTTATATCGTGAAAGACGTCGGAAGTATTGCGAGCGAGGCGATACAGCGCCGGATTGATGTTACCGAGACTTGAGGGAGAGCCTGTCGATTGAGTCAGGGACTGATTCAACAGAGCCGTCACACCGGCGAGGGCTGGACTGGCGACGGAGGTGCCGCCGTAAACCGCCAGCACTCCGCCGGTGTAAACCAGGTAGCCCCAATGCTGCGGCGATGACGGGAACGAGATATCGGGCACATCGCGCGCGCCATCGTCGGGAACTCCCGGGCCGAACTGCCAGGCGGGTTTGGGAAAGTAGTTACTGGCTCCGCCGCCGGAACCTTCCAGACTGCCGGTAACGGGCGAATCGTTCCAAACCTTTTCGGGAATATATTGCAGGGCCGACGCACCGGTAGAGCTATTGGTGCTTGCCCAGTAACCGGAGGCAGTGCCTTCGTTGAAGCCGGTGCCGCCGACGGCGGTAACTTCGGGGAGACTGGCGGGAAAGGAAACGGTTGCGCCCTTAGTGGCCTGCGGCGTGGGGGCGTTTCGATCGCAGGTGGCCGCGCCGGAATCGCCGGAGGACACAAACCATGTGATTCCCTGCGCATTGGCCTGCTGGGCCACGCCGCGTTGGTTCATGACGACCTCGGGCTCGCACGAGCCGTAGCTGTACGTCATGACCGGGGCAAGATTCTGGTCCACCGCATATTGCGCGCTGGTATTGACGCTGGTGGAGTTGACGTAGATGATTTGGGCGTTGCGCGCGATTGCGCCGCTCCATTCGAGGTCTATGTCAGCCTCAGTAAGATCCCCGGAATTGGTGCCGGGATCGGGGCCGACAAGCACGATCTTGGGATCGTTAGCCGGAAGACCGTACTTCGAGCGGAAGAGCCGAATGTCACTCAGGTTGATATCCGTGCGGCCGATGACGGCGATCTTCTGGCCCGTGCCGTCGATGCCACCTTTGTAGAGCGGGTTGATATTGAAGATGACCGCCATGTCGTCCGGCGAGAGGGTATGCGAACTGCCGCTGGTGTTGAGGGGATCGGGATCGGCGGAGGCCTTCACGTGGAGCGGTTGCGGAACGAAGTCGGTAAGTCCATCGACGCTTGCGATGACGGGTTCGAAGGCCGCGGGAACGCGCGGCGCGGCGGCATTGGCGAAATGCCGCTGCCCGTTGACGGTGTATCGATGGATCTGCGTCTGGAAAGCGCGGCCGACGGTACCCGCGGTTCCGCTGAAGGTGATCCAGTGCCGGCCGCGAGCGACATCATGAATCCTGAGGCCCTGGCCCTCAAGCCATGCGCGCACCTTGTCCATATCGGCGTCGGAGGCGCCGAAGCGCTCGCCGAACTGCCCGGGCGTAAGCCACTTATGATAGTTGGGCGAAGCGGGATTCTGCTGTTGGGCGAGAAACGCTTCGAGCCCGTCGGCGGGCTTGAGAAACAGAGTGGCGTAAGTGATGGGGAGGGAATCGTCTACCGGACCGTTATCTACGGCGGATTGCAGGGCCGGATGCACGTGACGGACGAGAGCCACAGTGCGGGCCGGATCGACCTGGGCGACGATACGGTCCTGGGCAGCACTGGCGATAGAAAGAGATACGATGGCGCAGACTACGATGCGAGGGAACATGAGGATCGGATTATTGTACCTCAGTGCACGTATTTACTTTACGGTAAGTTGAAAATCCACGACTAAGACGACGGCATCAGCAGTTACGCGGATTTCGGGCACCTGGAAATTGCGAAGGGTGCGCGGATATTTAGGCTGCAGGGCGGGATCTTCGAGGGCGCCGCGGAAGGCGTCGCCGAGCGGATAGCGGAAATCGCGGCCGAGGCTGGACTGGAGCGCTTCACAGACGCGGCGGATGTAATAGCCGGTTTTGCCATCGGCGGCGGCGGTGACGTCAGCGAGGGAGATGGCGCCGTCTTTGTAACGCGGGGTGGCGGAGATGATGACGTCGAAGGCGTCGCCGATGCCGACGCACTGGCCGAAGACATTGAGAGCCGAGCGTCCGGTGAAGCGCGCGCGAATTTGCAGGCGGCCCGCGTCGCCGCGGACCTGCGGCTTTTCGAGGTACGCGAAATTGCATTTGTTGCGGGAATCGTTCTTCACGTAGAGGCGGCCGTCTTGCGTGAAGACCTGGTCGCCGAGCATGCGCTCCAGGGCGTTGTACTGAATGTGAAGCTCGACGGCGGACGCAGCACAGGCGAAGAGGGCAGCGATGGCGATGGCGCGGAGGAACAAACCATATTATAAAAGCGGCGTCTGGCATGCCGGTGGTTCGCTCAGTGGGCGGACCTAATTCATTGGCCGCCGATAAACGCCGATGAACGCCGATAACACCCTTGCTCGCTTCCGTAGAGGCTCCGTCAGGCCGGATCGCGGGCGAATGTCAGTAAGGGGCGTGTTACGTCAGCTCGATTTGGGTTAGACAGAGGTGTGCATCACATCGACTTCTCCAGTTGCAGCAGCCGGGCAAGTTCACGCCTCTTTCTCGCCCGGTACACCAGGCACCCTACAAAGCAAACTACCGTCGCTACGCCGACGGCCATCATTGGTGTCGAGTACAAAAAAGATGCATTGCCGTTCCGGTTGTAGATCCAGGCCAGGCAGAACAGCACTTCGACAAGGGACAGCAGCATCCCGAAGATGACGGCGCGAATCGCGCTCCGGCAGCGCCGGATCGAAATCTCGAGGTAGGCGGAGCTGGTCAGTACCAAGGGACGCCATGCTCCTCGCCGATTGCGGATACCGAAGCCCCATGCTACAGCCAGAAATACCCAGGTTGCACCCGATAGAACCGCAAGATCGACTTTCCCGCGGGTCGCAGCCAACCAAATTGTGCCACCCCCGAGGAGAACGGTGACCAGCACCTCGGCTAAAAGCGTCAGCCGCATGATTCGCGACTGCCGCCTGACGAGCGCCGCCAGATCGGGGGGATTGGCCGGCTGGGCGATCCACTCCTCGCGCCAAGCTTGCAGTTCGGGATCGACGATCATCTACGTCCTCCAAGATTCTGGCGCAGCAACGGCCGCGCCCGGTTGATTCGTACACCCACGTTGCTCTCCGAAATTCCCAGCACTTGGGCGATCTCGCCGTACTCCAGCCCTTCAAGCATGAGCACTACCACCTGCCGATAAGGCAGCGGCAGACGGCGGACCGCAACGGCCAGGTGGTTCGACTCCTCCTGCTGCGCAAGCGCCGTCTCGACCAGCGGCGCAGGGTCCGGCGGTAGATCGTCGATCGCCGACGCCGCCGGTCTCCGCCGCGCCAGCGCGCTTAACGCTCGGTTCTGGGCAATCCGATATACGAACGTTCGCTCCGAGCACTCTCCGCGGAAACTGGGGAGCGCCTGCCATAGTGCCAAAGCGATATCCTGCAGCAGGTCCTCGCGGTCCGCGGCGGTATTGGTATAGCTGAAGGCGAGCCGGCTCAAGGACGCACGGTTCTCGGCCAGCAGGCTTTCGAAACGGGCCTCCAGGTTCTTGCGCGCAAGCGAGGCTGCCTGGGTGACCGGCAATGTGTCAGCGCCCGTAGACGGCATTATCGCGATCCAGCCATACTGCCGTTCCGCGTATCAGGAGGGCGGCCAGCGCGGTGGTTAAGATGCCGACGAGCAGCGACGGCAACAGCGGTACCGGCTGTCCGCCGAGCCAGCGCTGAAGCTGCGCCTGCTGCCCGGCAACCGGCAGGAGTGAGCCGAGGGCCGCCGACGCTGGGAAGAAAATCGCAAACATGCCGACCGCCATCGGCACAAACACCAGCATGGAGAGGTAAGTGTGCGCCTCCTTGACACTGCTACACAGGGTGGAAAGACCTACTTCGACCGCCGCCGCCAACAAGGCCAGCGGCAGCATCCCGGTCAGCAGTACCAGCATCAAGCTGTCACCCGCAGGAGCGTAGACGAAACGAAACGCCAGAAAACACAGGAGGAGACCGCCGGTCGAGAAGACCACTACGGCGAGCCACTTGCCGGTTACGATGTCCAGCCGCGACACAGGATTGCTCAATAGCGGGACTAGTGACTTGCGCTCGCGCTCTCCAGCCACGACGTCCATGGCAACGTTCATTCCGCCCGAAAATGCGGCTACCAGGGTGAACACCGAGATCATGCCCGCGATCACTGTATGGGCGGAGTGCCCCTTCACAGCCCGCGCTACGATCCACACGACGGCCGGCCCCATCAGGCAATAGAATACTGAACCGACCAGCGACCGCGTGTCGCGAAGGGCGTCCCTCAGTTCCTTCAGCGCGACGGTCAGCATACGGGCGCCTCGTGCTCACCGATCAGTTGCAGATAAGCATCCTCAAGCGATCCGCACCGGGTCCGGGTGCATAACTGATCGGAAGTTCCCTGGGCCACCACAGCGCCACGTGCGAGCACAACGAGCCGGTCGCACAATGATTGAACGTCGTCGAGAACGTGACTGGACAAGATGATGGCGTGGCCGCTATCGCGAAGTCGCCGCAGGAGATGGCGCAGCGAGCGGACCGTTGGAATGTCGAGTCCGTTCGTCGGCTCGTCAAGCAGCAGATTCCGAGGACGGTGGACCAGCGCTCTGGCGAGAGCCGTCTTCATGCGCTCGCCCACGGAAAGTCCGCCTACACGCCGGTCGGCGATGGCAGTCAGGCCGAGCTGCCCGATCACTTCGCCGACGCGCTCATCCAGGCTGGACAGACCGCGCAGCCGTCCGAAGTATTCGATGTTCTCGCGGGTTGTCAGCCGGTCATAGAGTCCGGTGTGGTCGAGGAGAGCGCCCAGCGTGCCAGGTCCTCCCGTAATGCGGATCGTACCGGCTCCCGGAGTTAATACCCCGGCAATGATGCGCAGAGTTGTGGTCTTCCCCGCACCGTTTGCTCCCAGCAGCCCGGTAATTTCGCCGTCGGGCGCCTCAAAGGAAACGCCATCGATAGCCACCGATTTTCCGTAGCGTTTGTGCAGATTCTCGATTGCGATCATAACTGTATAGTCCCGTAATCCGATCCGTGGCTTACATTTTTTCAGGCGGCCCCGCCGCTCCCATGAGCCCACCCGCAGGAGTCTTCTGATACAAAGGCCCACTCTGGAACCAGTGACGGGCGCCAGACGGCCAAGTGGGTCGAAATGACGTCGGGCGAGTCGCGCAGTCAGGCCGGAACGTACGTCAACCTGAACGCTTCCTCGCCGATGAGCTCGCCAGCCACAAGGCGGAGCGGCGGCCGCGGGCCGGCGAAGAATGGTGTGCCGCTGCCCAGCACGATTGGAAGGAAATAAAGTCGATACTCATCGATTAGGCCAAGGCCGCTCAAGCTTCCTGCCAACTTTGTTCCGGCAACGGCAATTTCCCCTGCAAGTTGCGCCTTCAGCCCGCGTATCGCCGCCTCGAGGTCACCCTGGAGGAGTGTGGCGTTGGGGCCGACTGACTTCAGCGAGCGCGAGACGACCCACTTCGGTTGCTGTCGCCACACTGCCGCGAATTCGCGATCTTCCGCGTCCCAATCGGGACGGTCTTCCTCCCAATAGCGCATGATTTCGTAGGTTTCGCGACCGTACACACACCCGGACTGGTGGCGCACCTGCTCGAAGAAGTGACGACCTAGAGCGGGACGGGGTGGGCCCAATTTCAGGTTGTCGACGTAGCCATCCAGGGACTGCGTCAAACCGTAGACGAGCGTGGCCATGATACGAAGCCTCCGCCGCAGCGTATCATGATGAGTTTCATCACCGCACTGCATGCGCGATGCACTGAGACTCGGATTCCGGCACGATTTCTTCTGAGGAGCCTATAGCAGCGGCGTCCGGAGGGCGAACGCGACGAGGGTCTGCGCTCGATCTTCGGACTCCAGTGCAGGAATGTTCACGGTCGCGGCGGCGATCTCTCCTTCGGTCGCTCCGACAAAGCAGAGCTCGCAAATGCCGACTGCGTCTCCACCCATTGAGACAGCGGGTCCGAAGGTGCGGCAGGTGATGGGGCGGTGCGCGTAGAGGTCGCAGGTCAGTGTGAGGGGATCGAGCGCGGGGCAAGGTTCGTCTTCGGCAAAGGCGTCGAAACGCTCTTCGGCTTCCGGCGTTTCGTCGAGCATTCCCGTGGCGAGATTGCCGGGGAAGGCTGCGCCGTAGCGGCGAAGGAAGTCATCGGCGCGAGCCTGGACGGCGGCGGCGCGGCCAGGATCGAGGACGGCGAGGCCTTCGCGAAGGCGGAGGGCGTCGGCTGGTGAGATGGGGAAGGCGCCGATGCAGCAGTGGGCACAGCCGGGGCGGCAGGCGAGCCATGAGCCGGCTTTGCGGACGGCCTCGGCCATGGCGGCGTCGACAATCTGGACCAGGGCGTCCATGCTTTGAGGGTAACAGGCGCCTAGCTATAAGAAGTTAGCAACCGGCAGGAGCCAGGCCCTTACGATATAATGCGCACCTATGCCCCAGTGTGGAAGCTGCAGACGGATGTTCACGGGAAACTTTCCGATTTGTAATTTGTGCCGGTGCGACGCCGTGCCGCCTTGCGGAAAGCGGCGGCATGGGCGGAATCCGAAGTGCCGCACACACATGGGATTGTGCCTGACGGACGGCTGCCAGGGCAGGATCAGCACAGGCAAACTCTATTGCCCGGCACACGAGATCACCGGGCCCGCGGTCAGCAGCAGTGCGTCGCCGGGGCTGCAAAACATTCAGCGCCGCGCATTCGTAGAGGCGGATACTCTGCGGAAGTCGAAAGCCTATCGCGAACATATCGCCGATGTGTTGCGGGTGCTGGTGGCGATCGGCGAGACCAAGTCGTTCAATAAGGAACTGGACGACCTGGTGGGATGGAAGAATCTGAAATCCTGGGCGCGGTGGGCGGGACGTGCGCTGGAGCCTTCTCTGCTGAAGAAGGCGCGGTACACCGCGATAGTCGAGGTGCTCACGCAGGCGATGACGTCGGCGGGTACGCGGCGGGCTTACTTCGCGGAGAAATTCCTGGAGGAGATGATTCTGGTTTGCGGGGCCGAGATGGAGAAGGCCGACATTTCGTTCGTCGTAAGCCAGGGCTTCATGGTGTTCGGACCACTGCTGGCACCCTTCAGCATGGCCGCGGGGGCGGCGGTTGGGGGAGGCGTCGCGGGGCTGGCGACGCGCGGGGCGATCAGCGTGGGCCAGCAGTTGGCGCAGATGGGGGTCAACGCCGGCGCAAACCTTGCGAACGTGGATCCGGTGCTGTCGTCGGGGATGAGCGGGAGCAGCGCCACGGGGCCGACGGGATTCGACGAGTGGGATAACATCCAAACGCGCGGCCGGTCGAGCGCGGTGACCGGAGCGCCTCCGCCACTTACTCCGCCTCCGCCGGTGGTTTCCTCCGCGATTACGGCGTCGGCGGAAGAGAAATACCATTACCAGGTGAACCCGATGCAGTACGCCGTTTGCCTGTTCAAATACCTGACGAACCTGGGCGCCCCGACGGTGGGAGAACGGCTGGTGATCAACGAGTTCGGCGGGCCGCGTTACCTCGCTTGGTTGTACGACCTGATTAAGCATCCGCCCATGGACTAAGGCGCTGCATGTTACTATCCGGTTTCCGAGGAGACATTGCGCAAGGTTCCGTTTGTTCAGTCGCTGCGGGTAATCGGTAGAGGGTCGTTGAACTGGCTCGCCGAACGGCCGATCGTGGTTTCATTCGAAGTTACGGACGCGTGCACGTGCTGGTGCAAGCACTGCGACCATGGCGGTCCGCGGGATGAATCGCGGAATTTGAAACCGGCGGATTTTGGGCGCTATATGGAGGCGCTGCGTCCGTGCGTGGTGCAGGTATCGGGCGGCGAACCGCTGATGCGCGCGGACATTGTCGAGGTGGTCCGCGCGATCAAGGGCGGGAAGCGTCCGCCGTACGCGATTCTGGTTTCCAACTGGTCTGAGATGACGGAAGAGAAGTACCTGGCGCTGCGGGCGGCGGGGATCGACCAGTTTTCGGTGAGTCTGGATTTTCCGGATGCGCGGCATGACGAGTTCCGCGTGTATGCGGGCTTGTATGCGCATCTGGAGGGGCTGATTCCGCGGCTGGCCACGCTGGGACACGACGACATCGTGCTGAACAGTTGCATCACCAGCGAGAATCTGGGAGAGATCGAGCGGATCGCGGATAAGGCGCGCGAGTGGGGCGTGAATCTGTGTTACAGCGCGTATTCGGCGCGGCGCACGGGGTGTCGCGAGTATCTGCCGGTTTCGCCGGAGCAGTTGGCGGAGTTACATGCGCGGCTGGATGCGGTGGAGAAGCGGCGCGACGCGAGTAACTGGATCGTAAACTCCACAAGCACATTGAATGCGACGCGGCGGTATTTCGAGAACGGCGGCGCGCCGGGGTGCCAGGCGGGGCGGCGTTTTCTGGTGGTCACGGCGGATGGTGAACTGCAGCCTTGCTCGATGCAGTTCGAGCGGTACGGGTTAGAGGAGCGCAAGCGGATGGTCCGGGAGTTTACGGCGAGTAACCAGTGCGATGAGTGCTATGTCTCTATTCGCTCGTATCTGGATAAGAGCTTCGGGCAGTTACTTTGGGAGAACGCTAGTAAGTTCATCGGTGGATGAGGCATTGTAATTTCACCGCAGAGACGCAGAGGACGCTGAGGAACGCAGAGGAAGGCAATTTGTTTTCTCTGTGATCTCTCTGCGTCCTCTGCGCCATCTCTGTGGTAAAGATACTACCTCAAGCTTTACGTTTAGTTCAGGTGAAAGGTTATGGTTATTGGCGCTATTACTTCTACCGGTTCTCCGTTTAGCGTTGTTGGCGCATAGATCCACTTTCGCACCGCGTCCAGGGCCGCCGGCGCCAGCAGCGGATGGCCTCGGACCAGTTGCACTTCCTTCATTCGACCGTCAGTGCCGATGATGCCGGTGATTTCCACTACTCCTTCAACTCGCATTTGTTTGGCTAGCTGCGGGTAGACGGGTTCCACACGGTGGATCGGCACCGCCGGTTTGACGATTCCTCCCATTCTGTATCGGGCCGGTTCGTGCGGCTCGGCGGCCGGTTTGGGTGGAACGACAGCGGGCACAGGCAGGGCCGGGGTGATATGGGTGGAGTTCAGGAGACTCGTGAGCACGCCTCCGGGGACTCCTCCCGGCTGCCCCCCGGGCACTCCTCCGGGGACGCCAGCGTAGTTGGCGGTAGCTACCGGTGCGGGCGGTTCAATCGTCATATCGATGTGCGTCGGGATTGATGTTGGCACGCGGATTACGCCATCGAACACGCGGGTTGCGACGGCCCTTCGCGCCTGATGTTGCGCCGTGGGCGCGGGCGGAGGAGGAGGCGGCGGAGCGGTGGGCATGAAGATGCCCATCCACGTTTGGGGAGACGGCATTGCCTCCGGGAAGATCATCGGCACGAGAATGGCTGCGCCGAGCAGCGCGGCTTGCGCCGTGATGCCCGCGATGGTGCTAAACGCGCGGCGGGAGCCGGGCCCGTTTGTAAGTACGGCGGTCTCAAACATAAGTCACCTCGAAATCTCATCGCTTCACTTACCGGCCGGCCTAACCAGATAGACACCGCATTGCGGAAGAAGTTCCGGCATGATAGTAAGGTGCAGTTACCGGATCGGGTTCGGCGCAGGATCGAAGAGCGGGCGGAGGAGGTGGGCTTCCCTGCCCTGAAGCGCGCGGCGACGGCTATGAGCGAGGCGTATCGGGAGGGTCGCGCGGGCGCGGTGGCAGGCATCCCGGCGGCGCAGCGCCTGGCGGCTTACCTGGTGACGCGGATGCCGGCGACCTATGCGGCGGCGTTCCACGTCCTGCGCGAAGTGAGCGAGCGATTGACGGAGGCGCCGCGCAGCGTGCTCGATATCGGCGCGGGGACAGGCGCGGCTTCGCTGGCGGCGCGCCAGTTTTTTCCGGACGCCACGATCACGATGATGGAGCGCGATTCCACGCTGGCGGAAGCGGCCGGCGATTGGCTGCCGGATGCGAAGCGGGCGGCGGCGGATGCTACACGCCTGGAGACGTTTCCGGAGAGCGACCTGATCATTGCGGCGTACTCACTGGGCGAGATGCCGGGACTTCGTGTGGAGCGGCTGTGGGCGGCGGCGCGTGTGGCCCTGGTGGTGATCGAGCCCGGCACGCCTCGCGGCTTTGGGTTGGTCCGCAAGGTGCGCGATGAGTTACTCGCGGCGGGCGCGCACGTTGCGGCGCCGTGTCCCGGCGATGCGGCGTGTCCGGTTACGGGCGGCGACTGGTGCCACTTCGCGGCTCGCGTGGAGCGCAGTTCGCTGCACCGGCGGGTGAAAGGCGGCGAACTGGGGCACGAGGACGAGAAGTACAGCTACGTCGCGCTGACGCGGCGGGCGGTGCACCGCGCTGCGGCACGCATCGTGCGTCATCCGCAGCAACAGCCGGGCGTGATTACGATTCAGGCATGCACGCCCGCGGGACTCAGGCAGATTCGGATTACGAAGCGGGATCGGGAGGCGTTCCGGGCGGCGCGGAAGGCAGGTTGGGGGTCGGTTTGGGATTCGCCAGCGCCTGCTGAAACGCTTCCCAGTTCTCCCGAAGATGATCGTGATTCGTAGTGCCGGTGAGGACGACGCCGTTGAAGCCGGCATCCAGTACGAAGCGGAAGGCGTCGCTCTTGTCAGCGCCGGAGTGGATCATCGCGCCCATGGCGAACGGGCGATTCACGGCGACATGCATGTGGCGCGCCGCTGTAATGATGGGAGCGAAAGCTGTATTGTCGCGGTTGTAGGGCAATTGGATGACGGAATAGCCGGGGTCGCGGACGGCGATGTTCGCGGATTCCCGATCGCTGACACTCGGCCCGACGCGCGCGCCGAGATCGCGGGCTTCTTCGAAGATGCGGGCCACGGCGTCGCTGCGCAGCGCTTGCGGCGTCGTCTTGTGGAGTTGGAGGATGTCGATGCGGCCGAGCGCTTCGATGCTTTCATCGAGACTACGGCGAAGGGCTTCGCAAGAGTGATCGGCGTAGGGCTCGCCTTTGGCGCGATCCCAATGCTCGCCGAGCTTGGTGGCGATCACGATGCCGCGGCGCTGTTCCGCGTCGAGCGAGTCGACGAAGCGGCCGAGGCGCTGCTCGCTGAGGCGCGGACCGTAGGAGGGCGCCGTATCGAAATAGCGGACGCCGAGCTGCCAGGCGAACTCGAGGAGCGATTGCGCTTCGGCGTCCGTAGGCACGGGTCGCGGAACGTGGCCCCACGGTTTGCCGATGCCGATGAGTCCGAGGCCCAATGCGGTATGGAAATGGCTCACTGGTTTATCATAAGCGGATGATCAATCGGGAACAGGCTTGGGAGATTGTCTGCGAGTTTACCAAGAGCGAGGGGTTGCGGAAACACGCGCTGGCGGTGGAGACGTGCGTGGCCGCATACGCGCGCAAGTTCGGGGAGGACGAGCAGAAGTGGCGCGTGACGGCTCTGCTGCACGATTTCGACTGGGAGATTCATCCGACGCTGCCCGATCATCCGACGAAAGGCGAGCCGATTCTGGCGGAGCGCGGCGTGCCGGAAGAGATCAGGCGCGCGATTTTGTCTCATGCCGATTTCACGGGTGTGCCGCGGGTGTCGCAGCTCGAGAAGACGCTCTACGCGTGCGATGAGCTGGCGGGATTCATCACCGCAATTTCGTATGTGAAGCCGCATCGCAGCGTGTTCGAAGTCGACACGGCCAGCGTGAAGAAGAAGATGAAGGATAAGGCATTCGCGCGCAGCGTGAATCGCGAGGATATTACGCGCGGCGCGGCGGAGCTGGGCGTGCCGCTGGAAGAGCACGTTCAATTCTGCATTGAGGCCATGCAGGCGAATGCGGAAGAGCTCGGCATCAAGGGGAATATGGGCGCCGAAGCCGCCGGTTCGCCGGCTCCTCAATAAAACGGTAGACGAGGGCGGAGAGCGCCACGGCCGCCGCGAGATAGACCGCGGGCGAGGGCCGATGCACGAGGCGCAGGTACCACCACAATAGCGGCACGTGCATGATATAAAGCGCGTAGCTGCATTTTCCCAGGAACTCACAGAACGGCGTGGAGAGCACGCGCGCGACGATGCCTCCGCCGAGCGCGAGGCCGATCAGCACGAGCGCGTTCAATGGCCGCAGGGTGGTGGTGATATCGAGCGGCGCGGGTAAGAGCCGGGGGTCGGCGATGACGATGAGCGCGAGTACGCCGGCGGGCAGATACAGCCACCAACCTTTCGGAGCCTTCCTGCCGCGACGCAGCAGCAGATCGTAGACGCCCGCCGCGGCGATTCCCATCAGAAAGTCCGAGAGGTGGATGAGCGGCTTGACGCCGTCGGAAACGCCGATGCGCCAGAGGAGTCGCGTGAGGCAGGTTGCGGCGGCGGCCAGCAGCAGGGTGGCGGTCCATTTCGGTTTCGGCAGCAGCGCGATGGCCAGCGGGAAGACCGCGTAGAAGAATGCTTCGCAGGAGAGCGACCACGCGGGCGTGTTCCAGTTGACCGGGATTGCGCCGAGCCAGCCTTGCAGCAGGGAGATGTGCGCGGCGAGATAGAAGGGCTTGCCGGGTGTGGGGTCGGCGGCAATGAAGGGCGCGACGGCGGCGAGACTGAGCAGGTAGACGGGATAGATTCGGGCGAAGCGGGCGGCGGCGTAACGCTTGAGGGAGGGAAGGGTCCAGTTGGTCTGCGCATAGCCGCGTGTGAGGACGAAGCCGCTGAGGACAAAGAAGGTGGTGACGGCGAGATAGCCTCCGCGGATGAGGCCGTTGGCGTAGGACGCCAGCATCATTCCGGGTCCCGTCAGGTGGTGGAAGACGACCCAGAGGGCGAGGAAGAAACGGAGTCCGGTGAGGGCGGGGAGATTTTGGGGACGTTTGATTTTGGTGCCGCCGGTAAACGAGGATGAACGCCGATCCGAAACAGCAATGGTATCGACGTTCATCGAAATCTACCGGCGGCGGAATGCTACGGCATCAGCATCATCGGAGCCCGCCAGAAGGCGAACTTCTGGCCGTTGGGGTCGATGACGTTGACCTGGCAGGTGTACTTGCCGGGCGCGAGTTTATTCAGCGGCACATCGAATTTCAGCGGGAGCGATTTGCTCTTGGGGTCGAGGCCTTCGCTGACCTGGAGCGGCGCTGTTTCGAACGCCTTCACTTTGCCGCGAATGAAGCTGACGGTCGCGATGAGCGGCTGCGTGGTGTCCGCCTGCGGTTCGTACGCTTGCAGGTAGACGTAGAGGTCCTGATTCTTGTTGAAGACTCGCGTGACGCTCGGGATGAGCTTTTTGCCGTCTTCGACCAGCGGATTGGCGCTGAGCAGTTTCTTATCTTTTTCGGCGCTGAAGACGGCCGCTGAAAGATCCTGCCGCTGGCTGCTGAGCACGACGCTGCTGATGGGCAGGCGCTTGGTCTCGGTGGTGAGGTCGGGGATGATGAACTTCTGGTCGTAAGTACCCATCTTGCCGGTGACGCTGTCGCGCGCCAGGACGCGGATGGAGTATGTGCCCGGCGCCAGCGTGAAGCCGGTGTCGTATTCGATGGTGTGCTTGGCGATGCTGCCGGCGGTTTCACCCTTCAGCTTGATATCGGCGGCGTCGCGGACGTTGCCGACAACCTGGCCCTTGGGATCTTTCACCTGGCCGATGAAATCGATCTTGGTGCTTTCCGCGCCGCCGTGGGTAGCCAGTTCCAGAGCGCTGCCCGGAATCTTGACGGCTACCGGGACAAAGTAGCGGTCGCGGGCCATGCGGAAGTAATCCACTTCCATGGCGATATCGATGTCGGTCACGGGGTCGCCGAGCATGAGTGCTTCGGCAAGCTGGCGCTCTTTGTCTTCGCTGGTGAACTTATTGAACTCTTTGCCGGCGTAGTAACCCTGGCGGTAATCGAACTTAGCCACGCGAGCGGTGAGCCCTTCGTTGCGGAGCGCGATCTTGACGCGGCGGAAGTGTCCGTCCAGCTTCTCGTTGGTGGTGTAGTAACCGAGAATATAGTAACTGGAAATATCTTTCTGGGCCTGCACGATTCCGACGGATAAGTCGTTGTTGTCGAGCAGCGCCTTGCCGCCGGTGTCGGAAGCGAGGGTAAAGAGCGTTTCCTGCTGGCCCTGGAAGTTCGACTGAGCCGAGCGCGCGGAACTGCCGTTGTACATAGCACTGCCGCCGGGCGAGCTCTTGGTGGCATCGCCGAGCGGCGCCTGCGCAACAAGGCCGCGGGCGTCGATAGGGTAGAAGGCGGTGTTGGAACGGATGGCGGCGTTGATGGTGGCCTGCAATTGCGCCTGGTTATCCACGCCGTTGCGCTGCATGCCGCTGGCGAAATAGACGAGCGCTTTCTTTTCGTTCAGGCTGCCGAGCATTTTCACCGCGGTTTCCAGAGCGGAGAGCTGACGGTCCGTATTGAAAATGTTGAACTCGGTATCGTCCTGCTGGAAGGCTGCACCGGTGTCGCTGGAACTATCGTCGCTGGTGGTCTCGTCGAGCCCCTGGCCTTCGCCGATGGTCAGGTTCTTGATGTCTTTCGCCAGAAGATCGCGATCGTCGGTGAAGTCCTCGACCACTTTCACTTCGCTCGAGAAGGTCATGATGGCCATCAGGTCGCTGGGCGTCATCTGCGTCTTGAGGAACTTGACGGCGGCGGTCTGGGCGCGGAACTGGTCCTGAATCGGCATGCTGGTCATGTCGAAGAACATGACGAGGAGGCGCTTGTCCTTGTACTTGATGTCGCCGGGCTTTTCCGGGGCGATGGCGTTGGCGGTGACAGCTTTGACTTTGGGCTCTTCCTTGGGCTCTTCCTTCTTGGGCTCGGCCTCGGTGCGCGTTTGTACCGCGGGCTCGGGGGCGGCCATGGTTTCGAGCTTCTGGAATTCGGCGAAGGAAACGTCCTGCTTCTTGCCGTCCTCGGTGATGAGGAAGTCGTTCTTGGTGAGTCCCTCGATGGGGTTGCCGGCCTTGTCCTTGAGAATCACGGTCTCGACAACCAGGCGCGAGGTGGTTTCGAACTTGAAGTTGCCATTGGCATCCTTCTGTCCGGCTTGGCCCTGCTGTTTCGGCGGCGCCTGCTGCGCGGCAACCGCGATCACCCAGGCGAGAAGTGTTGCTGTAATCTGTCGCTTCATTAGAACCGGAACCTCAGATTGGCTGACATGGAACGCATGGGCGCGACCGAAGTGGGCAGCCCGTATTGGAGGTTGCCGACGGTCGTATTGATGCCGTTGTAAATGACGTGATTGATGGGGTTGGTGGACTCAAACCGCAGATCTGCGCTGCGCCGTTCGCCGAGCCGGAAGATGCGGCCGGCGGAAGCGTTGATGCTGAAAGAGGCAGGTCCGTTGAGAATGTTGCGGCCGGCGTTGCCAAACTGCCCGGGCAGCGGGTTGGTGAATGCGCCGGGGTTCAGAATACCGCTATCGAGATAGAGGGGCTGGCCGGTGTAGAACGGCCGCACCGGACCGGTGATGGCGGTGCCGCCGAGGCGCAGGGCCTGAATGTTGGGGGTGAGCGGAGCACCGCTGCCCATGGAGATGTTCGTGGTGACCGTCCAATCCTTGAGGAGCGCGCCTTTCACACCGCTGACCAGAGCGCCGCCGCGGGCGCCCATACCGGTGGAGTACTGCATATTCATGCTGAGAGTGTGCTCGCGAACGCCGCTACTGCGGGCGCGTTCGGCATCGAGATCCAGCCAGTTTTGCGCGATCAGAGACGAGCCGCCGCGGCCGCCGGCCGAAGCATCGTCCAAGGCGCGGGAGAAGGTGTAATTGGCGCTGCCCGAAATGCCGCTGCGGAAACGGCGCTGCAACATACCGGAGACGCCTTGATAAATGGAGTTGCCGCCGGAAGTCTGGTAGTAGTAGTTCGACGGATAGATGCTCTTGGGAGCGTTAGGAGGCGTCGACCACGGAATGAATTCCTGCGGTTGGTGCGTGCCCTTCGTGCCGTTGTAAGTAATGGTGGCGAAGAACGCCCGGGGCAGATTATTCTGCACGGCGATTTGCCAGACTTCCGAGTAGCCGATGCGGAAATTCGGATCGATGGCGAACGTGCTGATTGGGTTCAGGGTCTGGATGGGGAAGCCGTTGGCGAGCGTCAGCGGCCCGAACGTGCTGGAATCCTGCACGGTGTAGGAAAGCGGATACTGCTGCGACATCTGCTGCGCGATCGACTGGTAAACGCTGGTGTTGTAATACAAGCCGAGACCGCCGCGGATGACCATGCTGCCCTTCGTGAAAGGACGGTACGCGAAGCCGACGCGCGGCTCGAATTCGTGCGGATCGCCGTGGACGAGCGCGCTGGATAGCCCGGCGCTCGACGAGGGAGTGCAGCCCGCGATGGCGACACCGCAGATGGTTACGGGATTGGTCCAGAACTGGCCGACGTCGAGGTTCACGAGGCGGCCGTACTTTTCGGTGACGGGCGCCTGATAGTCCCAGCGGAAACCGATGTTGAAGCTGAGCTTGGTGCTGAGCCGCCAATCGTCGGTGACATAGGCATCGAACCACGATGCACGGAAATACTTGTCGGCGTTACCGAAGGCGATGCTGCTGGTATCCGGCGTGCCGAGGAGGAAGTCGGAGAAATCGAAGCCGGTGTTGGCGCCGGTGAACACGAACCCGCCGCGCGCGTTGGATTGCGAGAGCGGATTGGTCTGCACGCGGCGGAAGTCGCCGCCGAAGGTGAAGTTGTGCGAGCCGTGAATCCAGATCACGCTTTCGCCGAGGGCGCTGGTCTGCGCGCGGTTGAGCGATTTGGAGGCGTCGCTGAGAGATGCGAATCCGCCCTGCTGGAAGGAGAGGCTCGGCGGACCCCAGAAGTTCGGATCCTGATCGTTGCCGGTGATTCCGAGTTCGCCTGAAACGTTGCGCACATTGGTGAAGAAGCCGTTGGACTGTTGGGTGTTGCGGCTGAAGGTGTAGTTCAGGCGATTGATGATGCGCTGCGTGAAATGGTAGGTGTAATTCACGTTGGCGTTCATGGCGCTCTGGTGGCTGGTGTCCGTGAAGTTGAAGACGGAGGGGGTAATGCCGCTGGCGCGCTGATAACCCAGGCCACCCGAGATTTGATTGCGCCAGTTGATGGTCTCGCTGATGCGCGTGTTGAGGTTGTCCTGATTGCTCACGCTGGCCCAGGAGGTCTGATAGTTATAGCGCGAATTGGGATTGTCAAGATTGGGCAGCGGATAGAACTGCAGGAGGCCGGCGGCCTGCGAACTGATGCGATTGCTGGGAATCATGTTACCCGCGAACGGAGTGCCGTTCAGAGGGTCGATGATGCTTACGGGTTTGCCGTTGAGATCGAAGGCTTGCGAAAAATCGCCGGCGCGCTCGGCAGCGGTGGGCATGGTGCCGACGTAGGTCTGTCCGTTGCGCGTGCGGCCGAGCGAGTAATTGATGTTGAAGGTGGTGTGTTCGCCGCTCAGCAGGTGCGGAATCTTAAGAGGTCCGCCGAAAGTCGAGGTCAAGCGCGACTTGGCAAACGCCGGCTTGGGTGTGTCCTGACCGGTGATGGAGTAGTTCTTCGCATCGAGCGCGGAATTATCCAGGGTGAAACCGACGTTGGCGTTGTAGCGCATGCGCGGATTGCGCCGGCCGTTACCGAAGGAAGCGAAGTTGCCGCGGCCAGGACCACCGGGTCCACCGCGACCGCCACGGCCGCCGGGGCCGCCGCGACCGCCGCCAAAGCCGCCGGGCATCGGTCCGCCGCCACCGCCGCGTCCGCCCGCGAAACCACCGCCGCCGGGACCGCCGCCGCCGCGTCCGCCGAAGCCGCCGGGACCGCCCTGTCCGGGCTGGCCGAGCTGTCCGTTCTCGCCGCCGGGTCCGCCGAAGCCGCCGGGGCCGCCCATGCCGTCCATGCCCATACCCATCATGCCGCCGCGTCCGCCGAACCAATCGTTCTGGCCGGGCATGCCGACGCCGCTGGAGACGCTGCCGTTGATGGTGAGGGCGTCGCCGCTATTCTGCGCGAGATCGCCGCCGCCCGCGTTGAAACTGTTGTCGTTGGAATTATCGGGTAGGGCCGATGCATCGCCGGTGGTGTTGACGTCGGCGCGCTGGAATCCGGTGCCGCCCTGCTGCAATGCCTGCCGGAGGGAGGGGTTGCCGTTGCGGCCGGTCTGGTTGCCGCCCCGTCCGCCCTGCGCGTTGCCGCGCTGGTTATTCGCCGCTGTTGTAGTTGCCGGTTTGGCGCCAGCGGGGGTGGCGGGAGTCTTGGGCGTTTGGGCTGGTGTGGCATTCGCCGTCGCGGTGGCTGCCGGAGCGGTGGGAGTCGCGGCCGGGGCCGGAGCAGCGGCTGCTGCGATCGCCGCTTTGATATCGGCGGCCGACATGAGTTTCAGATCCCACTCGGGGCTGGGGGCCTGCGGGGTCACCGCAACCTCTTTGGTGTTCTTGCCGAAGCCCAGCATGTCCACGGTGATGGTCCAGACGCCGTCTTCCAGGTCCGGGAACGAGTACATGCCGTTATCGTCGGTGGTGGTTGCGACTTTTTTGTCGCCCTTCACGGCGGTAACGGACGCTCCCGGGACGGGCATGCCGTTGGAACGAACAATGCCGTGATGTTCGCTGGCCAGCAGTGCGGCTACAGCCATGCAGGCGATAAAAAGGCGGCCTAAATTGTTGATGATGCGGTATGCAGGCATGAGGTGTACACCATCTAGGCGCAGGCTGGCTGCGGAATGTTACCTTAAGCCTCCCCATTTTGCCGTATGGGGCGCGATTAAATTTTTTGGAACTCTCTGAAATTACGAGGGAAATTCGTGCTGCGGCGCTAAGTCTCCCAAACGCGCTTGGGAACCCCGCGGTCGCGGTCGGCTACGCGATCATACAAATAGAAGGTGGAAACGGTACCCAGGCTTTCGTTGTAATAGCTTTCCTGGCCAAGAGCTTCCTTGAAGTCCTCCTCGAAGTCGTGGAGTTCCTTGAGCTCGTCGGCGGACGCGGGCTTTTGTCTGCCCGATTCCGTGCGGAAGAACTTCTGGTAGCCGGCATCGATCAGGGCGCCGATCTCGCTCCCCATCACGACGCCTGCGCGATGGACCGGCCGGACGATGCCGTCATCGTCCTTGATATCGACTCCGTAGGCGCCGCGGTTTGCACGCATGACACCGCCGGACAGCGGACTTACGGCAAAACCGGCCTTGCGGACGCTGTCCATGCGCTCATTGAATGTAGGGTTTTTCGGGCGCTCTCTGCGAAAGAACATAAGAATCCCTATTATAACGACGCCACGGGCACGTTATCCACTTGTTACACCTCTCTCCTGGAAGCGCAAGCTATACTGCGAATCACGCACCACACAGGAGGAGGAAATATGTGTAAAATCAGAACGTTACAAGCCATTTTCGTATGCGCTGCGGCGGCATTTGCGGCTAATCCGCCGGGCAATGCCTTCTATCAGCACAACCTGGTGGCGGACACGCCGGGCATTGCCGACTTCACCGACCCCAATCTAATCAACCCGTGGGGGATCGCGACGTCGGCGGCCAGCCCCTTCTGGGTGGATGATACGGGCACGGGGCTTTCGACGGTGTACACGAGCACCGGTTCCATTAGCGCGACTCACGCAGTGGTGCCGCTGGCAGGCGGGAAGACCGGAACCGGCACGCCGACCGGCATTATCGCCAACGCCACGGGCAACTTCGCGGTCAAGCCCGGAACGAACGCAAGCTTTATCTTCAGCACCATCGATGGAACCATCTCGGCGTGGGCGAATGCGGTGAGTCCGACGCAGGCAACGGTGATGATCGACAATTCGACCAAGGGCGCGGTTTACTTCGGGCTGGCAGTGAATTCCAACACCGCAACGAACTCGCCGATCCTGTACGCGCCGAATTTCAAGAGCGGCAAGGTGGAAATGTACGACGGCGCGTGGAACCCGATCGCCGCCGGCGCGAACGCGTTTGTCGATCCGGCAGTGCCGGCGGGATACGCACCGTTCAATATCTGGCTGCTCGGCGGCAAACTGTACGTGGCGTGGGCGAAGCAGAACGCATCGGGGACGTTCGCGACGCGCGGCGCCGGTCTGGGAGAGATTTCCGTATTCGATACGGGCGGCGCGCTGATCAAGCACCTCGTCTCCGGCGGCCAACTGAACGAACCGTGGGGACTGGCGATTGCACCGGCGAATTTCGGCGCGTTTGCCAATGACCTGCTAGTCGGCAACTTCGGCGACGGCACGATCAACGCCTACGATCCGGCGACCGGCGCGTTCGTCGGGACGATGCAGGATACGAAGGGAAACAATATCGTACTGGACGGCCTGTGGGCACTAATTGTCGGCAACGGCGGCAACGGCGGAGATCCGAACGCAGTTTACTTCTCGGCCGGTACGGGCGGTGAGAAGCACGGACTGCTCGGCAGCCTGCAGGCGGCGCCTGTGGTTTCGGCCGGCGCGGTCGGCAATGCGGCGGATGTTTCGCCGTCGATCGCTCCCAACACCTTCATCAGCATCTACGGTGCGAACCTGGCTGCCACAACGCGGGTATGGGCCACGAAGGACTTCAACGGCAACAACCTGCCGACGACGCTCGACGGCGTTACGGTGACGGTGAACGGCAAGCCTGCCTACGTTTATTATGTGAGTCCGAAACAAGTGGACGTGCTCACGCCGCTCGATAGCGCGACGGGACCGGTGCAAGTGGTGGTTACGAACAACGGCTTGGCGAGCGGGAACATTGCGACGACGATGGCGACGTTCTCGCCGGCGTTCTTCCTTCTGAAGGATAATGCGTCGGTGGCGGCGCAGCATGCGAATGGTTCGCTGGTCGGCGCGACGACGCTTTACCCGAACGCGAGCACACCGGCTAAGCCGGGGGAGACGATCGTGCTGTACGGAACGGGCTTCGGGGCGACTACGCCGGGCGTCACGGACGGCGTGCTCAATACGAGTCCGCTGCCCACTGCCACGACTCCGGTGGTGACCATCGGCGGAGCGTCGGCGACGGTGTCGAGCGCGATGATGATCTCGCCGGGGTTGTATCAGCTTAACGTGGTTGTTCCGGCGTCGGCGGCTGATGGCAACGATCCGGTGGTGGCGACCATCGGCGGTGTCACGTCGGCTACGGGGGCGTTCGTGACTGTGCTGCATTAAGGCGGGCGCGCTTCGGCGCGCCTGGTACCGGCCTGGAGGCCGGTACCTACTGGCGGGCTTTGGCGACTTCCGAGAGGAATTGCCGGGCCCGCTCTTCGATTTCGCTGTATTTTCCCGCTGCGATTAGCTTTCCGTCTACCAGTTCCGTGCCTACTCCGACGGCGCAGGCTCCCGCTTTTAGAAAATCGCCACAGTTTTCCAGGCTTACCCCTCCGGTGGGAATCATTTCGATGTGAGGGAAGGGGCCCTTGAGATTCTTGATGTACCTGGCTCCTCCCATGCTGCCGCAGGGGAAGATTTTGACGGCATCGGCTCCGTGTTCCCATGCGGTGAGCACTTCGGTAGGCGTCAGCGCGCCCGGAGTGACGACCTTCGAATATCGCTTGGCCATTTCGATGACGGCGGGACGCAGACTCGGGGAGACGATGAACTCCGCTCCGGCGAGAATGCAGATTCGCGCAGTCTCGGGGTCGAGGACGGTTCCCGCGCCGAGAACGATCTGGCCTTGAAACCGGGCGGCGAGCTTTTCCATCACTCCGACCGCGCCCGGGACGGTCATGGTGACCTCGGCTGCACGGATTCCTCCGGCCTGCAGGGCTTCGACGGCATGCAAAGCGGCATCCGCACTGGAAGCGCGCACGACAGGCACGATCCCGACTCCGGTGATGAATTCGAGAATTCCTTTTGCGGTCATCTGCTTCACGTTATCATGATGGCTTGACGCCGCAACCCAATCAGCCGGAAGAGAATCAGCCGCCGCGCGTCTGCGTGGTGGCGATGTCGCGCAACAGGCAGGAGTTGCTGCGGCGGTGCCTCGCTTCGATCGAGGCCTGCGAGGGTCGGGAGACCTTTCAAGTGGTGGTAGTCGACAACGGGTCGACCGACGGGAGCGCTCAGTTAGACAGCGAATTTCCGCGGGCGAATTTCATACGCCTGCCGAAGAACTTCGGCTTGACGAAAGCCATGAACCTGGGGTGGCGCGCGTCCGACGCCCCCTACGTTTTCTTTCTGCATGACGATACGGAGGTGGAAGCACGCGCAGTGACGCTGCTGGCCGATTTGCTGGACGCCAACACGGATGCCGCGGCCGCCGTTCCTCTGCTGGTGGATGCGGAAGGGCGGCCGGCGCCGCAACTCGGGTCGCTACCACCGACGGGCGAGTGGCGGCCGGCGACGGTCAGCGGCACGGAGCCGGTCGCGGTGGAGTATCCGCGCGGCGCGGCTCTGATGATGCGGGTGCAACTGATTCGCGCCGTGCGGCAGATCGACGAGCGCTACGGGCAGTTCGGCGCGGATGCCGACCTGGCCATGCAGATCCGTCGCGCGGGCAAGAAGATTCTGCTGCTGCCGGAGGCAAAAGTGAAGCATCAGGGCAGCGGCGGGTACGATTCGGCGGAGCGCGCGGATTTTCTGCTGTCGCGGGCGGCGTTCGCAGCGAAATATAGCGGATTCGCGGCGGGGCTGAGCGCGCGGATCGGCGCTATTACGGGTCCGCTGTTTGGGTTTCGTCTGGGTGAATTCAGCCGGACGATCTCGGGGAAAAAGATCGACGGGACGCAGTAGGCGGCCCTTGGGATCTTCGCCTCTGGCGCGCTTTGCGCGCCTGGTACCGGCCGGGAGGCCGGTACCTACTGATTGTTACCAGTAGCACTGGACGCGGTTGACGTCCCGGGAGCGGTGTTCTCCGGGATGGTATAATTTCAACTTATGTCAGTCCCGTAGACCGAAGCCTTGGGAGCGTCCTGCTCCCGTCCCGAACCCCTCGCTGCCACATCTCGTTGTCGTTCGCGCAGGCAGCCGAATCTTTCAATCTAAAGGAGTTACAGGATGAAAAAACTGTTGTCCGGCGGTTTGGTCTTTTTGGCGGGAGTAGTGTCGCCAGTGGCCTTGTGTCCTCAGCAAGCTCATACGGCGCCCGCACCCGACTATCGCAAGGATGCCCGGTTTGAAGCCCTCAGTAAATTCTTCGGGGATTGCCCGGCTCAAGACTACCTGGAAGTGTTCTTAGAAGCAGCAGACGATTACGATCTGGATTGGCGCCTGCTGCCCAGCCTCTCTTACGTGGAAACCACCGGCGGAAAGGCTGCCCGAAACAACAACTACTTCGGCTGGGATTCAGGGAACGCGCAGTTCTCCAGCCCGGAAGCAGGAATCCAGGAGGTGGCCTATCGATTGGCCAATTCGGACCTGTATCGCGCCAAGAATGTGGACGGCATTCTGGCGACCTATAATCCCAATCCTTCGTATGCCGCAACGGTCAAATCCCTGATGCGGCGCATCGCCCCCGTACAGTAGCGCAACCCCGTTTCGTTTGTAAGAGGAGAGGCTAAACCGCCTGTCCCACCGTTGACAATGTGGAACGCTCCGGCGTATATTTGCTAACATACTGATCTATCAGGCGGTTGCGAGCGCCGGAGGCTAGATGGCGGACGACCAGAACAACGGGCAAATGGAACAGGACTTCGGCGAGAACTACGAGCACCTGCTCGAAGACTACAGCCACTTTGCCCCGCCCGCAGCCGACGAGGTTTTGCAAGGCACGGTGCTTGCAATCACCGGCAAAGACGTCATCATCGATTTCGGTTACAAAAGCGAAGGTCTGGTTCCGCTCGAGCAGTTCCAAAGTCCGTCGGGTCAGGTAACGGTTCAGGTGGGCGACGTCGTGGACGTAATGGTGGATCACGGCGGCGATCAGCCTGAGGGCTACGTGCTGCTGTCCCATACGCGCGCCGCGCGGCTGCGCATCTGGGACAACCTCGAAAAAGCGCACAACGAGCAGCTTGTCCTTTCGGGGCACGTGCTGGGTCGCGTGAAGGGCGGCCTCGCGGTGGATGTGGGCATCAAGGCGTTCATGCCGGGCTCGCAAGCGGACCCCCGGCCCGTTCACAATCTGGATGCTCTGGTTGGCCAGGACATCCCGGTGAAGGTGATCAAGCTGAATCGCCGCCGCGGCAACGTGGTGGTGTCGCGCAAGGCCGCGGTCGAGGAGGAAATCAACAGCCGCAAGAGCGTGACGCTGGAGCACCTGGAAGAAGGCGCGGTGGTCACCGGCGTGGTCAAGAACCTCACCGAGTACGGAGCCTTTATTGACCTGGGTGGGATCGACGGGCTGTTGCACGTTACGGACATGTCGCACGGACGGGTGACGCATCCTTCGGAGATGCTGCACGTGGGCGATGACATCACCGTGAAGGTGCTGAAGTTCGATCGCACGAAAGAGCGCGTATCGCTGGGGCTGAAGCAGCTTGCCCCGGACCCGTGGGAGACGGTGGACGAGCGGTATCCGCTGGGCGAACGCGTGATCGGCCGCGTCGTCAATGTGACCGACTACGGCGCGTTTGTGGAGCTCGAACCTGGAGTCGAGGGCCTCATACACATTAGCGAAATGACGTGGTCGCGGCGCATGAAGCACCCGTCGAAAGTGGTGAAGCCGGGCGATCAGGTGGAAGCCGTGATTTTGGCGATTCATCCCAAAGACCGCCGCATTTCCCTGGGTCTGAAGCAGCTTGAGCCGAACCCCTGGACTACGATTGACGACCGCTACAGTGTCGGAAGCGTCGTGGAAGGCCGGGTTCGCAATATGACCGATTTCGGAGCGTTCATCGAAATCGAGGAAGGCATCGACGGCCTGGTGCACGTTTCGGATCTTTCCTGGACGAAGCGCGTCAAACATCCTTCGGAAGTTCTCAAGAAGGGGCAAATTGTGCAGGCGGTGATCCTGAACATCGATTCGTCGGCAAAGCGGCTTTCACTCGGTATCAAGCAGCTTCAGCCGGATGCCTGGGAAACCTATTTTCACAGCCACCAGGTGGGTGACGTAGTGCATGGGAGAGTGTGTCGGCTGGCGAGTTTCGGCGGAGCGTTCGTGGAACTGGCCGAAGGCGTGGAAGGGCTCTGCCATTTTTCGGAAGTACCCGGCTATTCGGGGCGCAAAACGGGGCATGCGGAGCCGCCGCTGAGCATCGGCCAGGAACTCGATTTCAAGATTATTAAAATGAGCGAGGCTGAAAAAAAGATCGGGCTCAGTCTGCGGGCGCTGGCGGAAGACGAAGAAAAAAGCCGGCTGAACGACTATCAGCGGCAAGCGGCAGCGGCCACCACCACCATTGAAGAGGTGATGAGCCTGAAGGACCGCAACCTCGAATAACTTGCAAAATTTCCCTAATCACGCGATACTGCGGTTTCGCAAGCTATTGATTACCAGGAGAATGCGATGACGAAGGCCGATCTGATTGAAGAAGTCTCCCGCGTGGTAGAGATGACCCGGAAAGAGTCCGAGGTGATCGTGGAGGCGATTTTCGACAGCATCGTACGTAGCTTGCGCACGGGCGACAAAATCGAGATTCGCGGGTTCGGCAGTTTCCGCACGCGACAGCGGCAGCCGAGAATCGGGCGCAACCCCAAAACCGGCGCGCGCGTGGAAGTGCCCGCCAAAAAGATTCCCTATTTCAAGCCGAGCAAGGAATTGAAGGACGTGGTGAATAACTCTGCCACGCCCGTTCCGGCGATGAACGGCAGCGGCGAGACCGATATCGTTCCCACGCAATAATGGATTATCTCTGGACGCCCTGGCGATATCACTACATCACCACGTCGGGCGATAAGCCGGAGTGCGTTTTCTGCGATGCGGCTGCTTCGCAGGACGATCGCGCCACGTTGGTGGTCCATCGCCGCCGGCACAATTTCGTCATCTTGAACCGGTTTCCCTACACGAGCGGTCACTTGATGGTGGTGCCGTACCAGCACGCCGCCACCCTGGAAGCGCTCCCGGATGAAGCGCTCGTCGAGTTGATCATGCTGGGGCGCGATTGCGAACGCCACCTGCGCGAGGTTTACCGGCCGGACGGGTTGAACTTGGGGATGAATCTCGGGAAGAGCGCGGGAGCGGGAATCGCGGGACACTTGCATCTGCATGCGCTGCCGCGGTGGACGGGCGATACGAATTTTATGACCGTGGTGGGGGAATCGCGCGTGTTGCCGGAGGAGTTGGAAGTGACTTGGGAACGGCTGCGGGCGGCATTTGGTAGTAGCGACCGGTCTCCTGACCGGTCGCACGCGACTTAGGCGCCCTCCGCGCGCCTGCGACCGGTCGGGAGACCGGTCGCTACTGCCTTGCGATAATGGTGGGCATGCGCTGGCTGCTCTTTTTGTGCCTGGCTCCGGGCTTGTTTGCCGATAGCTGGGTGCGCTTCACCTCGGGGCCGTTCGAGGTGTTGACGGATGGCGGTCCCGCGGTGGGTCGCGCGGCCATGGTGCGGTTCGAAGAATTCCGCGCTGCGGTCGGCGATGTTGCGGGCGAGCAGGATCTGCAAACGCCCATGCCGGTGCGCGTCATGATTTTCAAATCGTCGAAGGGGTGGACGGCGCCCCAGTCCGCACTCAGCGAAGGCCGCGACCGCTACAACATCGTGCTCGAAGAGAAGCAGCCCGTTCCGCCGGACGTCTACCGCGAGTTGACGCGGCTGTTCCTGAACGCGAATACGGGTCGCATGCCCGAGCACTTCGAGCACGGTTTGCAGGAGTTCTTCTCGACCTACGACGTTCACGGCATCCAGATCATTGTGGGAGCGCCGCCCGCGAAGCCCGATCTCGATTGGACTCGCGTGCACATGCTGGTTCTGGATCCGCAATACTATGGGCGTTTGCGCGTGCTGCTTTACAACCTGCGCAAGGGCGTGGATGAGGATGCCGCCTACCGGAACGCCTTCGGCAAACCGGCAGCGCAGATCGAGACGGAAGCGAAGGCGCATCTCGCCACGGGGCATTTCGAAACCGGCAGCCTGCCGAGCCGCCCGATGGCCGAGCGCGATTTTCCCGAGCGCTCGATCTCGAATTCGGACGTGCGGCTGGCACGCGCGGATCTGCTGGCAGCCAATTCCGCGGCCGAGTATCGCGGGTTGTTGAACGAAGGCATCAAGCCCGCCGAGGCACACGAAGGCCTCGGCCTGCTCGCTCTGCGCGACGGCAAAAAAGACGATGCGCGCGCCGAGTTCGCCGCTGCGATGCAGGCGGGGAGCAAGAGCGCGCGCTGCTACATCGAATACGCCAAGCTGGAGCCCGACAACGCCAAGGCCGGCGAAGCGCTCCTGAAAGCCGCGGGGATCAACCCGAAGCTCGACGAGCCGTTCGCACTGATGGCGGCGCGCGATACCGACCCCGCAAAGAAGCTCATGCACTGGAAAGCGGCCGCGGAGCGCAATCCGCGCGAACCGCGTTACTGGCGCGAACTCGCGGAGAGTTATATCGCGGCGCACAATTACGCCGATGCGGCGAAGGCATGGACCTCCGGCGAGCAGGCTGCAACCGACCCGGCGGAACGCCAGAAGATGCACGCCGCGCGCATGGCCATCGAGCAGCAGCGGCTCGATTACGAAGAGGAACAGAAACGCCGCGAGGCCGAAGAGAATGCACGCGAGATCGCGCGGCTGAAAGAGCAGGCGCTGGCTCACGTTCACGACCTCGAAACGAAGAACAGCAGCGGGGCTTCGAGCAGCGAGAAGCCCATGCAATGGTGGAACGGTCCGCAGCCGGATTCATATGTAGAGGGCACGCTGCAGCGCGTGGAATGCCTTGGCAAGCAGGCCCGCCTGACGATCGCGTCGGCCGGTAAAAGCGTCAAGGTGACGGTAACTGACGCCGGTAAGGTCGCTCTCTCCGGCGCCGGCGAACTCACTCTCGCGTGCGGAACGCAGAAGGCGCGGCGCGTGCGCGTGGGGTACTTCGCGAAATCGGGAGAGGTGGCGACCATTGAGTTCCGATGAGCGGCGCTGGCTGGTCATCGGAGTCTTCGTGTTGTCGTCGGCTATCAATTATCTGGACCGCCAGACGCTGGCAACGCTGGCCCCCACGCTACGGCGCGAATTCCATCTGTCTAACCAGGAGTACGGCTGGATTCTGTCCGCGTTTTCCGTCAGCTACATGCTGTCCGCGCCGTTCGCGGGGCTGCTGATCGACCGCATCGGGTTAAATCGTGCGATCAGCCTGGTGGTGGGCGTTTGGTCGTGCGCGGGCATAGGGACGGGGTTTACCACCGGGCTCGCGGGACTCGCGGGCTGCCGCACGGTGCTCGGCGCCGCCGAAGCCGGAGGCATTCCCGGAGCGGGCAAGGCGATTTATCAGTACCTGCGCGCGAGCGAGCGGGCGCTGGGCAACGCCGCGAACCAGGCGGGCGTCAGCGTGGGCGCGATCGCGGCGCCTCCGATCGCGGCATGGATCGCCACCAACTGGAACTGGCGGATCGCTTTCGCGGCCACCGGCGTTTTGGGGCTGATCTGGATTCCGGTGTGGCTCTGGGCATCGCGGCTCGCGCCTCAACGGCCGCTGGAGCACGCGACGGCTGCCAGCGACGCCAATGAAATGCTGCGACAGCCGAGGTTGTGGGCTTTCGTCGCGGCGAACGGTCTGGCGATGGTCGGCTACTCGCTCTGGACGAACTGGACCGTCTCGTATCTCGTGGATGTTCACAAGATATCGCTCGCGGAGGCGGCTGCTTACGCGTGGATTCCGCCGGCCGTGGCGATGCTCGGCGGGCCCGTGGGCGGATGGTTCTCTTTGCGGCTGATCGAACGCGGTGCCGAGCCCATGAGCGCGCGTTTTCGCGTGTGCCTCGGCGCCGCGATTGCCGCGCTCGCTACCGCGCTGGTGCCGGTTACGCCGACACCCGCATGGTCCGCCGCCGCGATTGCGTTCAGCTTTTTCTCGATTTCGGCATTCAGCGTGAATATGTACACGCTGCCTTTGGACGCGTTCGGCGGAGCGCGCGCCGCCTTTGCGATCTCGATGCTGGTGGCATCGTATGGCGCCATTCAGGCCGTGATCTCGCCTGCATTCGGCAGGGTGATCGACGTGCATGGGTATGGTCCGGTCGCCGTCTTCACCGCGCTGACTCCGCTGGCCGCGTGCGCCGTTCTGTGGTGTACGAAGGCGGTCGAGCGATGACGGCTCTGTTGTTCTCGTCGCGATCCATTCGTTTTTCGATGCACCTTTTACCGCTCCCTTACGGTCACGGCTCCGTTAGTAGCATCAAGCACTCACGGAGCCGTGACCGTAAGGGAGCGGTAAACGGTGCCGGGGCTACGGAAACAATTCGGTGTTTTTTCACAATCCCTCACGGTCGCGGCTCCGGTAGCAAGGGAGCGGTAAGCGGTGCCGGGGACAGGCGCATCGAAACGCGGGTGCTTGCATGAAGGCTCGCATGAAGCGGTGGATCTTCCGGCTTCTGGGCAAGGACCCCGAGGGCGTCGTGGTCACGTTCTTCACGGGCGACCGCGCCCTGTGCGAGCGTATGGCCGCGGAGGTTCGCGCGCTGGAACCGGACCGCCGCCACTTCATCGCCACCGAAGAAAACTGGCCGCAGCTTCGCCGGGAGCTTCGCAAGTATCGCATCGGCCTCGCTCCCGTGATGCTGGGTCCGCAGCACGCAAGCCTGCGCCGCGCCGCTTACCGGCTGGCTCCGCGCAAGATCCTGGCGTACAATTCGCGGCTCGAGCGCCACCACCTGCGGCCGGGCCTGGCTTCGTTCCTCTTCTGGCGCGGCGTCCCGCTGGATCGCATCTTTCTGCGACCCCGCTGGTGGCCATTGCGCCAGGACCGCAGCGTCATTCCGGAAGGTAGCCGCGCCTGGAATGGCCGGCCGTCTTCGCCAGATCGCGCGCGCGTCGCGGTGCTCTCCCCCTATTTTCCGTATCCGCTCTCGCACGGAGGCGCGGTACGCATCTACAATCTTCTGCGAGAAATCGCGCGGGAGTTCGACGTCGAACTTCTGGCGTTCTCCGATTCCGGCGTCGAACCCGAGCTCGCTCCCCTGCTGGAGTTTTGTGCGCGCGTCGTGCTCGTCGGGAAGCCCCGCTATCGCGAGCCCCGATGGAGTTCCCTGCTGCCTCCTGAAGTGCATGAATTCCGCTCTCCCGCGATGCGAGAGGCCATTGCCGCCGAGCGCTCCACGTTCGGCTTTCAAGTTCTCCAGGTGGAATATACGCAACTGGCCGAATACGGCGGCGACATTCTGGTGGAGCACGATGTTACCTTCGACTTATTCGGGCAGATCGCGCGGCGCGAGCGCACCGCCGCGGCGTGGTGGGACTACTGGCGCTGGCGGCGCTTCGAAACCCGTGCCATCCGCCGTTTCCGCCGCGTGGTGGTGATGTCGCCGAAAGATGCGGAGATGCTGGGCGGCGAGGCGGCCGTCCTCGAAAACGGAGTCGACCTGGAGCGATTCCAACCCGCGCCGGAAGCCGCCGGTCAGCGGCTGCTCTTCATCGGAAGCTTCCGCCATTTTCCAAACATCGCGGCATTCCGCTTCTTCACCGAACAGGTGTGGCCGATCTTGCGAGACAAGTTCCCTGCCCTGACCATCACAGTTGTCTGCGGCGCCGATCCGCTGGTTTACTGGCGCGCCTTCGCCGACACTCCGGAACCACCGCAGGACCCGCGGATTACGATGCTCGACTTTGTGCGCGACGTGAGGCCCTTATACAACGATGCCAACCTGGTGATTGTGCCGACCACCGTCTCCGCCGGCACAAACGTGAAGGTGCTGGAAGCGATGGCGATGAAGCGCGCCGTGATCTCGACCACCAGCGGATGCGCCGGACTGGGACTGCTGCACGGGCACAGTGTCTGGGTGGCGGACACCGCCGAAGCGTTCGCCGCCGGAGTAGCCACGCTGATCAACGATCCGGATCGCCGCGCCGCGATGGCCGAAGCGGCTCACGGGGTCGCCGTGCGGCAATTCGATTGGCGGGCGATCGGCAGCCGCCAGCGGGATTTGCTGCGGAGCGTCGCTCAGTCTACTTCGCGCTTAACAAATTAGCGAACAGGCGGTATGCGCCAGGGACTCCGGCGGGCAATTCGCGGAACCAATCGTAGGCGGTGAAGATGTAGACGCCCTGGCCATAGCGCGTGACCAGCTCGCCGCCTTCCAGATCCTTTTCGCCGGGATCGTGCGACGCCATTACGCTCTGATACCGCGGGTCCCACTTCGATGCGAAGTACAGCCCGCGCTCCTGAATCCAGCCCTCGAAGTCCCTGGCGCCGATCTTATTTGGCGTCGCGAGCAGCGGGCTATCCGGGTGCGGGAACACGACGGGCGCTTCCTCCACCGTCACGCGGAAGCCGGACCCCGGCGGAATCGTGATTGGGTAGGGACCGACATCGAGTGAGTTGTCCCCCATCTGGTACTGCACCACGTAAGTGCCGCCGCGCTTCACGTAATCCAGGATTCGCGACTGGTTGGCGCGTAGATCCTCCCGCACGTTGTAGGCGCGAACGCCGGCGGTGATCGCATCGAACCGGGAAAGGTCGCCCTGCTCCAGATCGCGGGCAGTGAGGAGCGTGACGTCGAGCCCGAGCTGCCGCAGCGCGCCCGGCATTTCGTCGCCCGCGCCCATGATGTAGCCGATGTGCCTGGCGGTGATTTTGATGTCACTGCGGACGCCCTTGATGTCGCTCGGCGGAAACAGCGTCTGCACCGGAAAATGCGGATAGCTGATCACCTGCATCCCGCTCGCGATCTGCTGTCCGGCGGCCGTGGCAATGGCTCGCATGGACGCGCTGCTTTCTCCCGCCGGAGGGGCTACCGTAAATGTGACCGCCTGTTGCTGCCCCGCGGCCGCCACATGGAACGGCTGGGATTCCGGCTGCGCCTTCCAACCGGGCGGCAATGCGAGGCGAACTTCGCCGGAGACATTCGCCTCATTCGCGAAGAGCGCAACACTGACGCTCCGCGAAGCCGGGCTCGGGAACATCGCTACGGTTTGCGGCAGATCCACAGCGACCGGCGGGACCACCGCAAGCGGCCGCGTGCGCTCTCCCTCGGCGGGATTTGCGTAACGATAATGCACCGGCCGCACAATCTCGATGGGCGCTCCATCGACGGTCAACCGCACGCGCACTTGCGCCACCGGCGGGGTATCGGCAAGCCCAATGAGGCGCTGGTCCGTGACTGTATAGATGTCGCCGGCCGGCGGCTTTGCCAGCCAGTACGGCTGCGAGTACGGTTGCGAAGCCGGGACGGTCTTTGCAAAAGGGATGGTGACCGGTTGATTCGGCGGCAGAACGCCCGCCTTGGCGGGAAGCGGCTCATTCCAGATCCCCTCGATGGCCGCACTCTCCAGTTTGACCGTCGCCGCCGAGCGGCTCAGCACCGTGGTGGTGATTGCCAGTTGCGCGCCGGGAATGGCATCCGGCGCCTTCGCTTGCGCCTCCATCCAGATTCCCGCGCACTCGGCGATGGCCTCATCGAGCTCCGCGAGTTTGATTTTGGCCAGCGGATCGTCCATCTTCGCGATGAGCGGGCGCGCCTTGGCCAGCGCGGGCAGGCTCTTCTCCGGATGCTGCGGATCGAAAGCCGCAATCGCCCCCGCCACGATTTGACCGACCGCGGCGCCGCCGGGCAGCCGGTTCCACGAATGATCGATGCCGTCGAACATGTCCGTGGCTCCTTTCGAAGCGGGCTGGCCGTCGAGCACCGTCCAGGGCGTCGGCTCCGAACCGGGACGCCGCATCGCGCCCGTTCCCTGACTGTGATGCATGCTGCGGCTCAACACGGCGAGCTCTTCGTACGAGTAGCCCAGAATCGGATTGTAGGCGCCCGTATCCGTGACGCCCGACACTGCCGGAGTTTGCACCACCTGGCCGTTCGGCAGACGGCCGCCGAACCATTCGGCGCGCAGCAACCGCTTCGCCTGCCACGGCTGCACGAGTTTGAGTTGATCGGGGAACTGCTTCGGATCGGCCGCGGCGCGGAACGCCTCCTTGCCGAGAATCGCCGAGACCTGATGCTGCCCGTGACCGTCGCGCGGCGTCCCACTGAAGACCAGCGCCACTACGTCCGGCCGGTAGCTGCGGATGATCCACACGATGTCGGAGAGGATGCGGTCGTGCCCCCACTTCGCCATGGTTTCTTCGGCGGTCTTGGTGTAGCCGAAATCGATAGCGCGCGTGAAGAACTGCTGAGCGCCATCGATCTGCCGCGCCGCCAGCAATTCCTGCGTGCGAATGATGCCAAGCTGCGCGCCCTGCTCAGGGCCGATCAGGTTCTGGCCGCCTTCGCCGCGCGTGCACGAAAGGTACGCGGTGCGCATGTAGCGTCCGCGCGCGAAATACGCGAGCACGCTGGTGCGCTCATCGTCGGGGTGGGCGGCGATCATGAGGACGCTGCCGAGCTCGTTCAGGCGGTGCAGCGATTGTTCGAGCTCGGGAGTCCCGGTAAATGGACGCTGCTGCGCGTTCAGCCGCGCGAGCGAGAGAAGAAGTAGAAGGGCGGTTAACTTCACGTCAGGCGAGGTTGAGGACTTGTTTTACGGTTCCGCTTTGATCTTGAATTTTTTCCTGCAGCAGCATCAGCGCGTAAATGAGCTGCTCGGGGCGCGGCGGGCAGCCGGGCACATAGACATCCACCGGGATCACCTGATTGACCGGAATCAGCGCGTAATTATTGAACACGCCCGTGGATGTGGCGCAGGCGCCCATCGAAATCACCCACTTCGGCTCCGGCATCTGTTGATAGAGGTGGCGGATGACGGGAGCCATTTTCTGCGACACGCGGCCGGCAATGATCATCAGGTCGCTCTGGCGCGGAGATCCGCGAAAGACCTCGGCGCCGAAACGCGCGATGTCGAAACGCGAGGCGCTCATGGACATCATTTCAATCGCGCAGCAGGCAAGGCCGAACGTCATGGGCCATATGGAATTCTTGCGTGCCCAATTCACCGCTTTATCGAGAGTGGTGAAGATGATTCCTTCGTTGGCGGCGGCTTCGGCTTGCGCGACTGTCGCGTCATCGATGCGCGCGAAGAGCTCGGGTGGACCGCTCGCAAAGGGTTTATCCATACCTTCATTTTCGCATAGCGCAGCGGGCGGCCTGTAGAATGAAAATACCAATCGCATGACATCCGAGAGTTTCGAGCAGCTTCTCGAGCGCGCCGCGGGCGTGTGTGGAATCGACCCCGGTTTTTGGGATATTTGGGGCAAGTATCACGACACCAGCGCGGAAGCCAAGCGCGCCATCGTGAGCGCCATGGGTCTCGCCTGCGGCAGCGTAGCGGAGCTGCAACGCGCGCTGGCAGACCGCGAGCGGCGGGAGTGGGAACGGCTGGCGCCCGCGTGCGTCGTAACCGGCGAAGTGGAAGCGCCGGAGTTGTTGCTCAACGTTCCCGCCGATTGCCTGGGCGAGCGCGCGCACATCCGCGTGCGGCCCGAAGACGGTCAGACGTCGGAAGCTGACATCAATCTGTGGGAATTGCCTCAGACCGGCAGCGCGGAGATGGACGGGCGCACATGGGTTCAGAAACGCGCAACTCTTCCGATCAAATTGCCGCTCGGTTATCACGACATCGGCGTCGAACTGGGAAGCATGCGCGCCCAGACACGCTACATCGTGACTCCCGAACGCGCGTGGACGGACCCGCATCTCGGCCGCGGCGGCCGCGCCGCCGGTTTCTGCATCAGCCTCTACGGTGTTCGCAGCGCGCGCAATCTGGGATGCGGCGATTTTCGCGATCTGCTCGCCATCGTGGATTGGGCAGCGGCCCGGCTGGACGTCAGCTTCGTGGGCTTGAATCCGCTGCACGCCATTCACAACCGGCGGCCGTTCAACACGAGTCCCTATCTTCCCAATTGCATTTATTACCAGAACTACATTTATCTGGACGTGGAGGGCATCGAGGATTTTGAGCGCAGTGCGCGCGCGCAGCGCTGCCGCAGGTCGGCCGAAGTCGAGGAAGAAATTGCGCGGCTGCGCGAGGCTCCCTTTGTGGAGTATGAGCGCGTGGCCGCACTGAAGCTGAAGCTGCTGAAGCTCGCTTTCCTCGAGTTTCTGCACGAGAGACGGCGCGGCTCCGCACGCAGCCGCGAGTTCGACGCATATCTCGCGCGCGAGGGTCAGCTGCTGGAGCGCTTTGCGCTCTACTGCGCGCTCGACGAATGGTTGCACCGGCGCAATCCGGACCTATGGATCTGGCCTGACTGGCCGCGCGAATACCAGGACCCGGAATCGGCGGAAACGCGCGAGTTTGCGCGGAAACACCGGCGCAGCGTTCTGTTTTATCAATACCTGCAATGGCAGATTGACATTCAGCTCGCGCACGCCCAGCGGCATTCCCGCAACCGCGGCCTTGCGCTCGGCTTGTATCATGACCTCGCACTGGCGACGGACCGCTTCGGCAGCGATCTTTGGGCGCACCGTCCATTCTTCGTTTCCGGCTGCCGCGTCGGGTCGCCGCCCGACGATTTCGCGCCCGGCGGGCAGGACTGGGGGTTTCCGCCGCCCAACGCCGAGCGGCATCGCGAGAATGGATATCAGCTATTCGCCGAGTCCATCCGCAAGAACTGCCGCCACGGCGGAGCGTTGCGCATCGACCATGTGATGCGGCTGTTCCGCTTGTATTGGATTCCCGATGCAAATGACGCTCGCGCCGGAGCATATGTCCAGGAGAGAAGCCTGAACTTCCTGCGAATCCTGGCGCTCGAGAGTGTGCGCAATCGTGTGGTGGTGGTCGGCGAAGACTTAGGGACGGTCGATCCGGCTATTCGCGAAACGCTGAGTAAGTTCGGAATCCTGAGTTATCGCCTCTTCTATTTCGAAAAACGCGAGGACGGCGGATTTAAGCCGTTCGATCAGTACCCCGGGCAGGCATTGGTCTCTTCGACGACTCACGACTTACCGACTGTTGCCGGATTCTGGTCGGGAACAGACATTTCGGCGAGGCGCGAGGCGGGCGTGCTGGATGACGAAGCGTTCCATCGGCAAATGGCGTCGCGGCAGACGGAGAAGCAGAAAATGCTCGACGAGTTATGGTCGCTCGGCTTAATGGCAGCGCACTTGCCGCGCGACGCTGCCGCGTATCCGGAATTGACCGGAGAACTGCACAACGCGATTGCGGGCTTTCTCGCGTCCACTCCGTCTCACCTGCTCGCCATCAATCAGGAAGACCTGACGAAGGAAACGGCGCAACAGAATCTGCCGGGGACCACCTCGCAATATCCGAACTGGGGCCGAAAGATGCGCTTCACCATCGACGAACTCGAAAAGAATCCGGAAGCGGCCGGTTTCACAGCGATGTTTCGGAATTGGATTGAGCGTACGGGCAGGAAAAACCGGACGGGTCACGAATAGGCGACGTGCCGACAGGAATCCTTCCTGTCGGGTCGCGCGGAGCGCGACTACCGGTCGCTATAAAAAAAGGGCAGGCGACTTGCGCCTGCCCTCAATGGCTTGTCTCATGGAACGGAGTGTTAGTTCTTGCGCAGCTTCCTCCGGAGCAGCATGGAGGTGATCACCAGGCCGGAGCCGAGGCTCAGCATGGAGGTCGGTTCGGGCGTCGTGCCGCCGCCGGGGTTTCCGCCGCCGCCGCTTACCGTGGTGACGTTCTCGAACAGCGAGATCGCCGCGTTACCGGTACCCGTGGTCGCGCCCTGCGTGATGATATTCTTCGCCACCGTCTGGAAGGATACGCCCGACCCCAGCGTGACTGTCTGGGAATTGCTTCCCGGAACGCTCGCGCTCAGGCTGTAGTTGTTGCCGCTGCAGGAACCATTCGCGTTCTGGGTTCCGGCGCAAACGCCTTCCGCCACTTCTGCAACAGCGTTTGTTCCGCTCGCTGCCGCGCTCAGCAGCGTTACGCTGTCAGCGGTCATCATCTCCCCGGCGTCAGCCGAGATGTTATAAGACAGCAGAGCATCGGTGGACGTTCCCGCCAGCGAGATAAAGGGGCCGCCGAAGTCGAAGCCCACCGTCCCGCTGCTGTTCACCGGGTTCACGCTGATCGACGCGGCTGTAGGCAGGCCCGTCGTCGGGTTAGCGAAATATGTGAAGTTGCTGAACGTCAGGCCGTCCAGCGTGCAACTGAAGCCGCTGGCGGTGTAATTAGCGAGTGAAGTGTTGGCACAAGTCGCGCCCCAGGCCGAGGCGGCGACGAGCAACAACGGGCACACGTAGAGTAGCTGTTTCCTCATCAATTCATCTCCGATATTGGGAGCCGAAGCCCCCGTAGCATTCAAATGGGAAAGAAAGCTTCATACTGTCGGCGTGGCGTACCGTACAGATTAGACCCCAACGGTCTTTGAGCGGCGCTCGGGTCGGTTCCCTCCGTTGCCCTACCCTCCACTCACTCTGGGTCGAGTGTAGCGTGCGCCAGTAAGTGGGTCAATTGCGCAGCTTACGCTCGTTGTAAGTCGTAACACGCATAACTTACCCGAAATGTCTAAGTTACGTACCTTTATGATTTTTGGGAGGTTATGAGCGTGCGATAACAGCCGCTCGCGCGTTTAATTAGGTTGGTTTCCATCCGCTCCGCCGGGACGGAATGCGGGATCGAAAATACGTTTGTCCGGCGCTTTGGCGGTATAAGGAGCGAAGTCCCCGGAGGACGCACGAAAGCAATCGCTCAGATCAGCGGCGGTTGCGTCCGCAAGCGTGTGTGGCGGCACACCCAGCAGACGAAAGATGGTCTTAAAAAGCCCGGAAAAGCCCGTGTTGGCATGCGATGCGTAATTCACCTTCGCATACGGACTGGCGCAAAGGAGAACCGTGCGGTGCGCGTCGATGTGATCGGCTCCGCCGCTCGCTGAATCTTCTGTAATAAAGATCGCCATTGCCTTCCAGTCCGGAGTATGCGACAGATATTCGACGATACGGCCTAGAGCGTAGTCATTGTCTACCATGAACGATTCGGCGTAGGGATATCCATCCGCCGGCCGCGGCGGCGCCATATAGTCTCCCGGTAAGTGGACATAGATAAATTGCGGAAGCGCGGTCCCAATCCTGACATACTTCGCATCGAGCTCGCGAATCAGGGCGTCGGCGCGTTTCTGGTCGGGAATATGTATGTTAAAGCCCGGGTAAGTTCGCGAAGTATTCGCGAATAACGAGCCGGGCATCGGCGTGTTTGTGACAAAACGCGCGCCCGTGCCGTCCATCCCTGCCGCCTCAGCCACGCCGGGCAGCTCAAAGCCTTCCCCGAAGTTGAAGAAGGAAACTCCATGACGAGCGAAGTGATCCCAAATTGTGCCCGCCTCGGATTCGTCCTCCGGTTGCACGCTGGACGCAGTACCGGCGAACGCCCGCCGGCCTGGTGCATCTTCCAACCGGAAGTCCTTGCCGCCGCCATACGCCGCAAATGCCGAGCTCAGGGTCCATCCATTCGGCGAAATCCCGGCCAGCAGCCTGTGCCCTTCGATGCTGCCCTCGGACTCCGCGTGGAAGTTGTCGCTGAACGCCCAGCGGCGCGCGATCGCGTGGTGATTGGGAGTCAAATTCGCGCCGCGGATGCTGATGCGAATATGCCGGCCATCCACCGACCCGCTTTCTCCGAGATAGGCGAGGGCCGGCGCGCCGAGCACGCGTCCGTTCGACGCTTCGAGAATATCCCCGAGCACTTCGTCATACGAGCGATTCTCTTTAACGATCAGCACCACGTGCTTGATCCCTGCCGGCAAAGGCGTTTGCGGCGCCGCAGACGGCGTGAAGCCATTGGCATTCATCACCGTTGCGGTGTAGCCGGCGAGATCGTCAATGCCCGGCAGCGTGAACATGGACACACTTCCCTGATGCAATTGCGCCGGAGTGAACATGCCCGGACCGCTCGGGCCCGAGCCGTGCCCGCGCGCAGCGGCAACCACCACCGATTCGCCGTCCACCGCGACCCGCGTGGGATACCACGCGGTAGGAATGTGGCCCAGGACCTTTCCCGCCGCAACGTCGATCACGCCGCACGCATTGATGCCCGCTTCAGCCACCAGAAGCCAATTCGTATCGGGAACATACGCCAGACCCAGCGGAATCACGCCGCGCAACTGCTCCAGACCCGGGATTCGGATCGGGATTTCGGAAGTTACGGTATTCGTCGCGGCGTCGATGACGCTGATGGAGTCGTTATTCGCGTTCGACACGAACACCCGATCGCCGAATGCGACCACGCCCGAAGGACTGCTGCCTCCCACGGCATCGGCGCCGACGGGCTTGCCGGTGCGGATGAAGGTGACGAACTTCGGCGCGTTCGGCGTCGCGACGTCGATAACGGCGAGCGAGTTCGCTTCAGGAGCGTTCGGATCGCCCAATGCCGGCACCGTCACGGGTCCGCGGCCGGTCTGCCGCTGCGCTCCGGAGAGTGCTTCGGCGCTTGGGAAACCGAACGCCGGGAAGGTGAGTCCGCTGGCTGCGAGGTTCGATGGGTCGACGTCGGGAACGGGCCGGTAATTGAACGTGCCCGCGTTGGTCACGTACAGCTTCTGGCGATCCGGAGAGAGAGCCAGCGCGAACGGCAGGCGTCCGGTTTTTACACTCGCAAGAATCTGGCGGTTGCGCGTATCCACAATCGCGACGCGGTTGTTCGCCTGGTCGGCGACATACAGAAGATTGCGGGTGTTGTCGATGGCGAGATCGCCGGTGTAGGAATCCTTATAGGGCGGCTGATTGAGATCGATGGTGCGCCGGCGGTCGTCGGAAGCATCGAAGAAGGCGACGCGGCCGGAATTCCCTTCGGACAGGTAAACGCCTCGATCGCCGGCGCACGCGACTCCGATCGAGACGGTGCGCCAATCGGCGGGCGCGAAATCGTCGAGCGCTCCTGCTACGTGCGCCCCGATGTTTCGTCCCTCCCAGATTCCGTTGCGCGAGCGCTCTAAGACCGTGAGGGAAGAGACCCAGGGTCCGGTATCGGCCAGCGCGATGGTGTTTCCGGAGGCGCTGACCGCCAGTCCGAAGGGAGCGCCGCGGGTGGCATACTCCTGACCAGCCGGAGCGATGATGCGGCCCCCTGGCAGAATTGCCGCGTGAGCTTTGCGGACGGGTGGGCGGATGCCGGCCGGAGCGGTATACGTCTGTGCCGCCGCGGCGCCGGTGAAGAGAAGCGCTGAGATCAGGCGCCGGTAGCCGGACACAAAACCATCATATCGGACCGGTCGCGAGCAACTGCGGGCTGCGAACGGGGTGAAGCTAGCATTTTTGTCCGGGAAGCGCAATCGACCGACGAGGTCCTAGGTCTTTACCCTTACGCCCTAAGGGAGCGGAAGGAGTATTACCGACAGAGTAAACTTTTTCGCCACAGGTAAAGAATGCAACTGTGGGAACGCACCTTTCAGGGCGTAAGAGAACTCCCGGCGTTTGCTAAACATAGTAATACGTATGAGTTAAGAAGGGAGTTGCATTCACAGTGGGAATGGAAGTATCATTTGGCACGCCAAGTGCTATTCTCAGGCCGGAACGAGGACGATGCTTAGACCCCTCACAATCTCGGTTTTACTTCTCCTGCCCGCCCTTTCGTCCAGCGCGTCCGCGGTCAATGGCCCTGTAGAACGGGAGCCGCAAACCAGTAAACAAGATTCCAAGCAGCCGAAAGCCGAACCCAGGAAGGGGACTTCGATGACCGGGTGCGTGGATGAGCAGGATGGTAAATACGTTCTCGTTGACGACCGGACGTTAAATCCGATCGCCAGCTTAGAGGCGGATGGCTTCCCCACGGAAGGCTTCGCCAAACACATGGGCCATAAGGTGACCGTTCGGGGGACTTCGAGTACCGGCGGCGCCAAGCCTGTTTTCAAGGTGCGCACGATCGAGCCAGTTGCCGATACTTGCGCGCCACAGCAACGCCTGTAGGGTGATCACACTTGTCTCTAGGAGGAAATATGGCAACCAGTCCCACAGTACTCGCTCCCCAGAAACCGCTCGAGGATCCATTAGCGCATCTTCCGTGCTCCAGCATTGTGGAGTATCGGAAGGGGCAGATGATTTACAACCAGGACCAGCCGTCCACCAGCATTTATCTGGTGATCGACGGCAAAGTGAAAGTTTCGCGGCTCGCCGATGACGGCCATCAGGTAGTGGTCGACATCTATCAACCCGACGAATTCTTCGGCGAATCAGCGTTCCTCAATCTGCCGCACCGCTCCGAACAGGCCACAGCTCTCGAAAACACCAAGTTAATGACTTGGACCACAAGCGAAATCGAAGACATCGTGATGAAACGGCCGCGCCTTGCGGTGGCGCTGCTGCAAATTCTTGTTCAACGCACTATTGACTTCACCCACCGCATCGAGAGTTTCTCCGTGGACAACATCGCGCGGCGCCTGGCGCGCTCACTCATCCGCTTCAGCGAGCGGTTGGGGACGCAGGAGGACGATGGGTCCATCCGTATGGTGCCGTTCACGCACGAATTGCTGAGCCAGTACGTGGGAACCTCTCGCGAGATCGTCACCCATTACATGAACCAGTTCCGCCGCCAGGGCTACCTGCGGTATTCGCGGAAAGGGATCATCCTGTACCGGGATGCGTTCCGCGAGTGGCTCCGCCAGAACTGCTAATCGCGGCGCGGGGCGCAAGATCAGAAGGGGACATGCGGAGAATCTCTCTGCGTGTCCCCTTTTTCGTTTGCTGCTACATCAGAATGGACGGGAACCAGGCGCCCTTCGGCTCGTTGTACAGGCCCAGCGTCATCAATGTGAGCGGCTGAACCAGCTTCAGCCCTTGCGACAATGCCCACTGAAACAGCTCGCTGTTGCGGCTCGGCAGCAGCAGGCCCGGCCCTCCAAAGCTCTCCACCGATACCATCAACGCTTCCAGATCCTGGTTGGACTCGGCGACTCCGTGACCGAAAAACGCCAGGTTCGTGGCGTATCCCGTGATCCGGCCGCCGCGCTCGACGACAGCCGCAGTCCCGTGCTGCACGGCATCGGCGAGTTCCTGCGCGCGGTCGTAACCGTGCACCCGGCGTGCGAGCGAATTGCAGGTATCGGCGTCGGCGGATTGCGCGCGCCTGACGCTGCAGCCGGCGACTGCGCGATCTCGCGTCTTCCCCTGCAGGCACACGATGGGCTCACGGATATCGAAGCCGAGACTCGCATATAAACTCATCGATCGCATGTGGAAGCCGGCCTGCAACAACCGCACGCCGGCAGCCTGCCGCTCGCGCGCCCGGTCGAGCACCGCCTGCATCAGCATGCGCCCGGTTCCGCGATTCTGTGCTCCCGGCTCGACCGTGATCGGACCAAGCCCACGAATCGCGGACCGCTCATCCAGACAGTTGCTGCCCACGACGCGTCCGCCGGCTTCGGCCACCACGCAATAAAACGCGGGATGCGCAAACAGCATCTGCAAAAGCCCGACCGCCGCCTCCGGCGCGGGAAAATCGCAGGGAAAACTGTGAGCTGCATTGATGGTCGAGAAGGCGCGATAGCAAATATCGCCTGCGACTGAGGCATCTTCAGGCCTCGCCTGACGGATGAGGACGACATCGGATTGAGGCGTCATGCGATCCATTTTACTGAAGTAAAGACCGGTCTCCTGACCGTCTCCTGACCGGGACCTACTAGGATTCTGTCGTCACCTGCGTTTAGAATGCGATGCGCTGCGTAGACGACGTTCCGGCCGCGTTCGTCAGTTGCACCTGGCAGGTTTTGACCAGCGTGGAATCGCCCGTAACGGGGAACACTGCGGTCAGCGAGAACATGCCGCCGGCGGTGGAGCTCGCGAAATAAGTCTTGAAATCCGCGGTCGAATCCACAGTGATCGCCCCCGGCGCGACCGCATTCCCTTGCGCATCGAAAAACGTGTACGCGATCCTGTCGGCGGTCCGCGTGTTGTCGAAGGCCGTGATTTGCACGGTGATTCCGGCGGCGCCACGGGTGACTTGCGCCGCCGAGATGCCGACCGGCGCTGCCGCAATCGTAACCGTCTGTTGCACGGCAACCGATCCCACGGTCGCGGTAAGGGTCAAGACACCGGCCGTGGTCCCCGTCTGAAAAAGCGCCCAGGCCGCGCCGGAGAAATCGCCCTGCGTGCTTCCCACGGCGAGCGTGAACGGAATGCTGGCCGCGCCGCTGCTGAAGACGATTCCCGAATCCGCGGCGCCGGAGGTCGCCGCCTGGAAGGTCAACGCGAGCAGCCCCGAGGCATCCACCGGCGACGGCGCATCGAAGCCGATCGCAACCCTCCCCTGCTGCGCGCTCGATGCTTGCTCGAGTGTCACGGAAAGGGACGCGTTCGGCAGCGGAGGCGCGGCTGCCGCGGCAGAAAGCGGGAACAGGTAGCCGCCCGCTTGCAGACTGCCGGCAAACGTTCCAGCGGACGGCGGCGTAAACACAATTTCGAACGATGCCGTCGCTAGGGGCGCCAGAAGGATTCCGCTCGGCGACGTCCCAAACAGCGCGAAGCCGTTTCCCTGCAAGATCAGCGGCGGCACATTCAAGTACAAAGGCGACGGGTTTTGCACCAGAAAGTGCATGATGATCGGCGACGGCACAGTCGTCTTCCCGAAATCGACCGTCGCGGCCGTGCTGACCGACTGCCATCCGGACGGCGTGGACACAGAATACGTGAGCCCCTGCTGTACCTGCGCCACCAGCAGCACGGAAATCCCGGGAGCGTTCAGCACCGCGCTATACAAGCCGTTGCCCGACCCCGCGAATGTCACCGCAAAATCGATAGCCGCCTGCGCCGCAAGGGTCATCGGAGTGGCCGGTCCGGCGAGCGTGAAGCCGACGCCTGAAACCGTCAGCGTGGTGAGTGTCGCGGCATCGGCGGATGTATTGCGAATGCGAAAGGCCGCCATCGCGGGGACGTTCGGATCGATGGCTCCGAAATCGAACGTGCCGGCGACCGGTTGTTCGCCTCCCGCCGCAACGCGGTATAGCGAGAACTGAGCCTCCGCCGCGAACGGCAGCAGCGCGAGCGCCAAAAGGTTCACCGCGAGTTTCATGGGTGACCCACCGTGACCACCGGATTGCCGATGGAAAGTATCGGAGTCGCGGAAAGCGCGGGAGCGGCGGCCGGCGGCTGCGTCGTGTTTCCTGAATTCGATTTTCCGGCGAGCAACCCCGCCGCCACTGCGCCTCCCGCAGCGAGCGCCGTCAGCACCACCCATTTGCCCTTCGATGGATGTGTGGCGGACACGGCCGCCGGAGCCGGTTTCGACGCCGTGGGCGCAACCGGCGGAAGTGGTGCGGCAGCAGGGGCGCGCGCCGCTGTGCCGGGCTGGTCCGCGATGTACTGGTAAGAGATCATGCCGGCGCGCACCTGCTCGCGCGCCGCAATAATACGGATTCCGAATCGCCCCGGCGTGCGGTTCCACTGCACACCATGGAGCACGGCGCGCCCGGTAGCGTCGCTCAGCGCCACGTCCGTGCGCAGGCCGCCGGCAAGCAGCCCTCCCGGTCCGTCTTCCGGCATTTGAAAGCTAACGGTGGCGCCTTCCACCGGGCGGCCCGTTTCTTCCGTGATCTGCACGGTGAGCGCTCGCGCGCTACGCGACCCCGGCAGGTGCACCCCGCCGTCGCCCTCGATGACGCGGATCTGCAGAATCGCCACCTGCGCCGCCAGCGGAACGGCGAACAAGAGGCAAAGGGTGGGCAGAGATAAGCGCACTCACCCGATTGGTGGGCGCGCTATGAGGATTTTCTCATCAAAACCGCGGTGATGTTGTCCGGACCGCCGGCGTTCTTGGCTGCATCGATCAGCGCATGGCACGTTTCTTCCAAGCTCGCCGACTGCCCGCCCCGCAGGATGCGCGAGAGTTCACCTTCGTTCAGCACGCCGTGCAACCCGTCGCTGCAAATCAACACCAGGGCCTGCTGCTGCAGCACGATGCAATAGTAATTGACGGTAAGGGGAGTGCTGGCGCCGATGGCCATGGTGAGCACATGCCGCATCGGGTGATTCTTGAGGCTTTCTTCGTCCAGGCCGAGCGGCCGCCCGACTTCATTGACCCAGGTCTGGTCCTCTGTGATCACGCGGAGCCCCGCGTCGTCGAGCACGTAGGCGCGGCTATCCCCCACGCTGGCAATCGAAAGGCCGGAATCGGTCTCCAGCGCTGCCACCAGAGTGGTTCCCATGCCCTCCAGGCTGGAATCGTTTTGAGCGGCCTCAAGCACGCGGCGATTGGCTTCTTCCACGGCCGAAAGCAACACCTGCGAGTCGCGCCGCTGGGCAAACAGCACTGATTCGGCCACCGTCTCGACGGCGAGTTTGGAGGCGCACTCTCCTGCCTTGGCGCCGCCCATCCCGTCGGCCAGGACGTAGAGACCAAGCTCCGGCTCAATCAGGCAGTAATCCTCGTTATTGCCCCGGACACAGCCTTTATCCGATAGCGCGAAGGCTTCCAGCATGCACACCGATTTAAGGTAACACGACAGAAACAAAACGGACCACCGGAAAACTGCCCGGTCCTGCCGTCAGTCTAAAATAAGAGAAACCGCCCCTATGCTCAAACGACTCCGGCTGACCCTCGACATGATCAAGTTCGAGCACTCCGTGTTCGCGCTGCCGTTCGCCCTTACAGGAGCGCTTCTGGCATTCCGCGACGGCGGGGTGGCGGGCGGAAATATCTGGCGGACGATCGTTTGGATCATCGTCGCCATGGTCGCGGCCCGCAGCGCGGCGATGGCGTTCAACCGGGTGGTGGATGCCGATATCGATTCTCGCAATCCCCGCACAAAAATGAGGCACCTGCCGGCAGGCCTGCTGAGCCGCGGTTTCGCCTGGGGATTCATCGCCGTGGCGGCCGGCGTCTTTCTGCTTGCGGCCTGGCAATTGAACCCTCTCTGCCTGGAACTTTCCCCGGTCGCCCTCGCCATCGTTTTCGCCTACTCGTTTACCAAGCGCTTCACCTCGTTCTCCCACCTCGTGCTGGGCTTCAGCCTGGGCATCGCTCCCGCCGCGGCGTGGATCGCCGTCAGCGGATCGCTCGACCCGCGCATTCTCTGGCTCACCGCCGCGGTCACGTTCTGGACGGCCGGCTTCGACGTGATCTACGCCTGCCAGGATTACGATTTCGATTGCCACGAAGGACTGTGCAGCATCCCGCGGCGCCTGGGAATCGGAGGGGCGCTGCACGTCGCGCAGGCGCTGCATGTGGGGATGATTCTCTGCCTCCTGATGCTCGTTTGGACGCTCCATGCCGGTGCGCTCGCGATCGCCGGGGTGGCCGCCGTGGCCGCGCTTCTGATCTACGAGCACACCATCGTTAAGCCCAACGATTTGTCGCGTTTGAACGCGGCATTCTTCACGATGAACGGGTATGTCAGCGTGTTATTCTTTGTATTCTGGGCCGCAGATATATTCCTTCTCAAACCGGGTGTTTAAGCCATGCAAGTTGTAATTGACGATCCCCGCCTTGTGCCGATTCGCGAAAAAGTGGAAGCCGGGGAACGCTTGAACTTCGATGACGGCGTGGCGCTCTACCGTACCAGCGATATTCTCTCCGTCGGCTACCTGGCGAACATCGTGCGCGAGCGCTTGCACGGCGACACCACTTACTTCAACGTCAATCGCCACATCAACCCGACGGATGTTTGCGTGGCCAGTTGCCGCCTGTGCGCGTTCGGCAAGCGCGTGCGCGATCCGAAAGCATACACCATGTCGCTGGACGAGGTCTGGCACAAGGCCGGCGAAGGCTACGCCGAAGCGGTGACCGAGTTCCACATCGTCGGCGGTCTGCATCCCGAGCTCACGCTGGATTGGTATTGCGAAATGCTCCGCGGTCTCAAGGAACGTTTTCCGGATGTGCATCTGAAAGCGTTCACGATGGTGGAGATCGCTTACCTGGCGCGGCGCACGAAAATCAGCATCCGCGAGACGCTGGAGCGGCTGCGCGCGGCCGGTATGGATTCCATGCCGGGCGGCGGCGCCGAGATCTTCAACGAGCGCGTGCGCCGCATCATCTGCGACCACAAGATCGATGGCAATGAGTGGCTGGACACGGCGCGCATCGCGCACCAGCTCGGCATCAAAAGCAATTGCACGATGCTCTACGGTCACATCGAAAACGATGAGGACCGCGTGGATCATCTGGTCCGTCTGCGCGCACTGCAGGATGAGACGCACGGCTTCGTGACTTTCATTCCGCTGGCGTTTCATCCGGACAACACGCCGCTGCAGCACATCGGCAAGACCACCGGGTTCGCCGACATCAAGAACATTGCGGTCGCCCGCCTCATGCTGGACAACATTCCGCACGTAAAGGCGTATTGGGTGATGATGACGCCGCGCATCGCGCAGATCGCGTTGCGCTTCGGCGCGGACGATATCGACGGCACGATTGTGGAGGAGCGCATCTACCACGACGCAGGCGCTACCACGTCTCAGAACCTGCGCCGCGGCGAACTGTTGCAGCTCATCCGCAAGGCAGGGCGCGTGCCCGTGGAGCGCGACACACTGTACCGGCCCGTCGAGCGTACCGAGTCTACTTTTGTAATCGTGGCGTAGCCGGCGATTGCGGCGTGACGTATCCGGTGCGCGCCCGCAGCCGCGCCTTCGGGTATCGCGCGGCCGCCTGCTCCGACAGTTCCACCCGAATGCTGCGTGCCGTGCCGGGGGTCGCTCCATCCGGCAGCGGATAGTACAGCGTGTAGCGCGTGCGCAGGCGGCGCATGGCCTCGTGGAAATCGTCGCCGGGAGCGTGCGATTCGATGAAGTCGCCGCCGGTCTTGTCGGCAATGCCGTGAATCCCCACTTCGACCGCATACAGGTACGGGTGGGTCGCCTGCATGATGCTATGAAATGTTTTCGCGGCGCCGCTTCGAACAATCAGCCCGCTCACCACTGCGTCGGCCTCCCAGAGTTCGCGCAGCAGAGTCTCTTCGCGGCGCGTGAGCTGGCCGAAGTTGTCGGTGATCACCAGAACGGCGCGCCGGCGTCCGGTGCGGCTTTCCGCGCGGAATTGCGTGGCCGCGTTCGAAAGCGCGCTTTGAATGAACGTGGCGCCGCGGAAGCGTTCGGCCAACACGAGCTCCTGAATCGAGCGCTCGACGCCGGCAAGATCCGTGCTGAAAGGGGCGACCACGCGCGAGCGGCTGTTGAACACCATGACGGTCACGCGATCTCCCGGCCGTAACTCCTGCAGCCCTTCGTGAGCGGCGGCCGCCACAGCGGCGGCTTTCGGCTTCATGCTGCCGGATATATCGAAAAGCAGAATGAGGTCGAGCAGTTCTTCCGTTTCGGAAAAGTGGGCGACAGATTGAGGCTTCTTCTCGTCCAACACGCGAAAACCGGCCTGCGTGAAGCCGTTCAGCACGCGGCCATCCTGCGAAACCACCTCGGCATCCACGTGCACCAACGCTACATCGCTGCGAAAAACGGGAACGTCCTGCGCCATCGCGATAGAGGCGAAGAGAAGTGCGGCACGCCACATGCCTGCTTTCGACGGATGGCGGCCCCTGAGGTTTCAGCGCCCGTGCCGACAGGAATCCTTCCTGTCGGGTCGCGCGAAGCGCGACTGCTCGCAGCCGGCCGAGCCCTGTCGTCACCGAATTTCAGTGGAAAGTTTGAGTGGTGGACGACGGGGGGATCGAACCCCCGACCTCTGCATTGCGAACGCAGCGCTCTCCCAGCTGAGCTAGTCGCCCACTATCCCCTTTATCATATCGCAAAGTACGCAAGCGAGCTAGGCGCGCACTTCCGTACAGGGGTATTTACAATATAACAAATGGGAGTCTTCGAGACTACGCGCCAGCTCAGGAAAATGCGCCGCGATTGGGATCAGCGGGCCCGCGAAAACGCCCGCCATTATGTCGTCACCGGCCGCGACCGCTGGACCGACGAGGAATTCTTCGCGTCCGGCGAACTCTCCCTGCAAGAGGACATTCTCAACGACCTGACCAACATCTGCCGCGGCAAGGACCCCGCCGCCATGCGCGTCCTCGAGATCGGATGCGGAGCCGGCCGAATGACTCGGGCACTCGCCCGTTTTTTCGGTCAAGTCTGCGCCGTCGATATCAGTCCCGAAATGGTCCGTCAGGCGCGCGACGCGGTAGACCGTTTTCCTAACGCGCATGTCTTTCGCAATAACGGGAAAGATCTCACTCCCGTCCGCGACCGCGCGCCTTTCGATTTCGCGTTCTCATCGATGGTCTTCCAGCATATTCCCAGCCGGCAGATCATCGAAAACTATGTGCGCGAGGTGCGCTCTCTGCTGGCTCCCGGCGCGCTCTTCAAATTTCAAGTACAAGGGTGTCCGCGGGTGCGGGAATCGGAGGGTGACAGTTGGGTGGGAGTTTCCTATTCGGAAATGCAAGCGCGCGAAATGGCGGAGCGCTGTGGTTTTGAAATGCGCTATCAGGCGGGAACCGGAGATCAGTATTACTGGCTTTGGTTCTTCAACGCGAACGCGTAGGCAGGCGCGCGCCCGTTCCTCTCAGGGGTTCGACTTTTCGTCCGCTTCTCTTCTGGTCGCCCAATACTTCTTCATCCGCTCCGAGACTTCCTGCCTCTCTTGCGCGTTCATTGACTTTCGACCGCGCCGTTGCACGCGCGGAATCACCGGCGGCAAACCCGCCGTTCGCTGCAACTCTTCGAGTGAAGCGATGACGCGTTCGAGTTTCTCTTTCTCGGCATACAAATCCTGAATTGCTTTGTAAAGGTCCATCGCAGACTTTTAGTTGCCGCGCTTCCTTATTTGTGCGGTGTACGCCTGCCTCGCATCAAACGCACTCGCACGCGAATTCACCAGCGTGCGAGAGCCGCACCTGCGCGGTCAACTGATAGTAACATTCGCCCCCCGCGCACTTATGCGGGAAATGTAGACTAATGCGTCAGAAACGGCCAATGAGGTACTAGCTTGTAGTGATACCTGGTAATGGCAATGTATAGCACTCCAGCTAGTAGGAGTAGTACGGCGACGACGATGGTAATCGCCTTACCCCACGGGAATCTCCTGTTCTCGCGGTTGAGTACTAATAGATATCCGGCGAATACACCAACATAGAACAGGATGCACATCGGCAGGGCAAACAGCATCATGTTAAATACGTCGGGAGTAGGCGTCACTACCGCCGCCATGATGAAGATAATCAGGATCGCGTAGCGGCTGTGCTGCACCAGGAACGATGGTTTTACGATGCGCAGCAGGGTGAGGAAGAAAATCAGAATCGGCAGCTCGAACACCACACCAACGCCCAGCATGACGTTGACGAAGAGGTCGAAATAATGCGACATCGTCACCATCGGGACTACGTTATTGCCTAGTCCTATACCGAGTAGGAAAGTTAGGCCATAACGGAAGACGACGAAGTAGGCAAAGAAACCGCCGAGCAGAAATAATCCGCCGGAGCACACGATGAACGGAGCGGCCCAGCGCCGCTCCCGCCGGTAAAGACCAGGAGAGACGAACGCCCAAACCTGATAGACAATCCACGGGAAGGAAAGAAAAATCGCGCACAGCACCGGAAGTTTGAACCAGATGATGTTGAACCCTTCCATCGGGTCGATCTGGATCAGCACCGGCGGATTCACCTTCAGCGTCTTGAGCGCCACCACAGCCGGCTGGCAGACAAAATTCCAGAGTTGATTGCTGAACGTGAGACTCGCGCCGAACGCGACGGCGATTCCGATCAGCGCGCGAATGATGCGTGTGCGCAGTTCCTCCAGATGCTCGAGGAAAGACATGCGCAGCATGCCCTCTTCGTCGTCATCCGAAGAACCGTCACCAGAAGGCGGGGGAGGCGGGCTTCCGCCCACCCCACCCGCCAGCCGGCGCAGTTTGTCGATGACATCTCCAGGCGAGGACGAACCCCCGCCTTGGGGCACACCGGCCCCGGCCGTTTCTTCCGATGAAGCCATTCTTTAGTTACGCGTTGTGTTCCGCCGGATGTTCGTGGTCTCCGTCCGGGTGTGCCGGCTCGGAGCCATGCGCGACCGTGCCTTCAATCGCGACGGCGGACGATGAGTCAGCGCTCTGAACTTCGGAAGCGCCTGGGGTGGATGGTTGGTCAGCGTTCGCCTCGTGATAGCCGGCGTTGTACGTCTCGTCGTAATTCGATTCGTACGAGTTGTAGTCGTAATTATACGTATCGTATTGATACGGGTTTCCGACTTCGGTTTTCAACGATTGCGTCTCCGCTTCCAGTGTTCTCATTTCCCGATCGAACGTGCTCTTCAACTCGCTCGACGCCCGGCGGAATTCGGTAATTGCTTTCCCGACCGTCCGCCCGATCTCCGGTAGTTTTTTGGGACCGAAGAGGATTAACGCCAGGAGGAAGATGAAGATCATCTCTGGCGTGCCCAGCGTTCCCAACATCTAATGCTCCTCCCGTATGGTGATCATCTTCATCATATCATGTGGGGGTTCACCGCCTTCCCGCGAGCGCCGCGTCATACTATCGGGCATGGCGTCCGATTGCCTGTTTTGCCGTATCGCCGCGCGCGAGGTCGCGGCCTCCGTGGTTTATGAAGACGATGATTTTCTTGCGTTCCTGGATCATCGTCCGCTCTTCGAAGGCCACACACTCCTGGTGCCGAAAGTTCATTACGAGACACTTCCGGACCTGCCCGAGACCCTTGCCGGACCTTTTCTGACGCGCGCGCAGCTACTCTGCCGTGCCGTGGAACAGGCGCTCGGGGCCTCCGGTACCTTCGTCGCAATCAATAATCGCGTGAGTCAGAGCGTACCCCATCTTCACCTGCACATCGTGCCCCGCAGACCGAAAGACGGGCTCAAGGGATTCTTCTGGCCGAGGCGCAAATATTCGAGCGACGAACGGACGAAAGCCATCCAGAAGGATATCGCCGCATTGACAGGCCGTCCGGCTGCACACAACCAGGAGTCATATACCGTATAGAACGCAACTTGCGCCTTTTTGGAAGTGGGGACTTTCACCGAACGCGATAACAGCCTTTTTTTATACTGCACTCGCGGGCTTCAATTAAGCACACAGGTCAACACAGTTCTAATTGGAGATCACGGGGGAGAAGCGAATCGATGAAAACATTCCAAAAGACACTTATGGCGGGAGGGCTGCTCGTGTGCGGTCTTGGCCTGCCTCAAACAGCATCGGCAATCACAGGCTGCAATAACAGCTACCTGATTGGCACGTACAACGCACAGGTTACCAGTTCGAACCTGAACAACGTGGTAAACGCGCTTAACGATACGGCCATTCGGCTCGCCGGTAACAACGGAACCACGGGCGGCTCAACCGGCACTACCGCCAGCACCGGGTCGACAGCATCGACGGGCAGCACTGCTTCCACGGGTTCGACGGCGTCGACCGGCACCACCGGGTCCAACGGGTCCACTGCTTCCACGGCTTCGACGGCCTCGACCGGGTCCACGGCTTCGACGGGCTCGACGGCCTCGACCGGGTCCACGGCTTCGACGGGCTCGACCGCCTCGACCGGTGCCACCGGGTCCACGGCTTCGACGGGTTCGACGGCTTCTACGGGTACCACCGGGTCCACTGGCTCCACCAGCTCGGGCACCACTGCCAGCGGAAGCACCAGCAATGCCGGCGGTAATACCGGCGGGCTGGTCGGCACGGGCACCAGCCTTTCGGGCACAGTGCCGGGCCTCGGCCGTTTCTACTTCGATGGCGCCGGAAACATTATCGGCCTGGCCGCCAATGATACGGCCACGAGTTCCTCGCCTACGGCCAACTCCGTCGTCGGTTCCTATAATGTCGCGACGGATTGCACTGCCACGTTGTCGCTCACGGGCGGCCAGCGTTACCAGGCTGTGATCGTGTCGGGCGGCTCGCAGGTTCTCTTCCTCGAAACCGACGCAAACGGCAACGGCGCAACCGGCATGCTGCAGCGCTCTGCCAATTTCTGCACCGCGATTCAGAACCCAGTCAGCTTCGGCTTCTCGTATTTCGGCGCTACTCCGGTGACCACCGCCGTCTCTGCATCCGGTAGCACTGGTTCGACGGGCTCCACTGGTTCCACTGGCACTACTGCCTCTACTGGCAGTACCGCCTCGACAGGCAGTACAGCTTCGACAGGCAGTACAGCTTCAACTGGCAGTACCGCCTCTACTGGCAGTACCGCTTCGACAGGCAGTACAGCTTCGACAGGCAGTACAGCTTCCACGGGCAGCACCGCTTCTACCGGCAGCACGGCTTCCACGGGCAGCACGGCTTCCACGGGCAGCACCGCTTCAACCGGCAGCACGGCTTCCACCGGCAGCACGGCTTCCACGGGCAGCACCGCTTCCACCGGCAGCACGGCTTCCACGGGCAGCACGGCTTCCACCGGCAGCACCGCTTCCACCGGCAGCACGGCTTCCACGGGCAGCACTGCTTCCACCGGCAGCACGGCTTCCACGGGCAGCACTGGCTCGACGGGTAGCACGGCTTCCACGGGTAGCACCGCTTCCACCGGCAGCACTGGCTCGACCGGCAGCACCGCTTCCACAGGTAGCACCGCTTCCACCGGCAGCACCGGCTCGACCGGCAGCACTGGTTCCACCGGCACCGCTGGGACCACGAGTATCACTACATTCCAGCCCTTCGCGGCCATCGGCACCCTGCAACTCAACTCCGACGAGAGCTTCGTCATGACCCAGTTCACCTGGCAGACGGGCGCGGCGCAGACCATCACCTCTCGCGGCACCTTCACGGTGAATCCGAACTGCACGATCAGCCTCAAGTTCACTCCCAACAGCACCACCGGCAGTGGCTCCACCGGCTCTACCAGCAAACTGAACTTGCCGACCGCCTTCACTGGCCTGTTGACAAGCACCAACACGACGACCAACGGCGTCAACGGCGTCGGGACGATCGGTCTTCTGGCCGTGACCCCCTCTTCCGGCGACTCCCTGACGGGCCTCGTAATCCCGCAGTAACGCTGTAAGCAGAATGCAGCGGGCACAACCCGCTGATCTCTCAAGGGCGGATGGTCATAAGCCATCCGCCCTTTTTGCGTATAATGGGAGTGTTACCTGAACGCGGCCGCGCTCGTAGTGCGGCTGTCCTCTGAACCAATCGCAATGTTCGACAACTTATCGGAAAAACTCCAGCGGGTATTCAAGAATCTCCGCGGTGAAGGGAAACTCACGGCTGAAAACATGGAAGCCGCGCTGCGGGAAATCCGCATGGCGCTTCTGGAAGCCGACGTCAACTTCAAAGTTGTCAAACAACTCGTCGAGAACATCAAGGTCAAAGCGATGGGCGAGGAAGTGCTGCAATCGCTTTCCCCGTCCCAGCAGGTGATCAAGATCGTGCACGAGGAGCTCATACGCATCCTCGGCAGCCACGAATCCCGTCTGCGTTTTGCCAATGAGCCGCCCAGCGTCTTTCTGATCGTCGGCCTGCAAGGTTCCGGTAAGACGACATCCACAGGGAAACTGGCGCGCTGGCTGTCCAAGAACGGCCATCGCCCGATGCTGGTCTCCGTGGACGTCTACCGTCCGGCCGCCCGCGAACAGCTCAGGGTCATCGCCAAAGAAATCGGCCAGCCCATCTATGAAGGCGCCGAGGGTGAAACTGCTCCGCTGGATCTTACCCGCTCTGCCCGGCGCGAGACCGTAAACAATGGCCGCGATGTCCTTCTGGTGGATACCGCAGGCCGGCTGCACATCGATGAAGAGTTGATGAGCGAGTTGCAGCAGCTCAAGGATCAGCTCAACCCCGTCGAAGTGCTCTTCGTGGCCGACGCCATGACGGGCCAGGACGCCGTCAAAAGCGCCGATGAGTTCCACAAGCGCCTCGGCATCACGGGCGTCATCCTCACGAAAATGGATGGCGATGCGCGTGGCGGCGCCGCTCTTTCCATTCGCCAGGTTACCGGTCAGCCGCTCAAGTTCGTCGGCATCGGCGAAAAATTCGATGCCCTGGAGCCGTTCCACCCCGACCGCGCGGCCAATCGCATCCTGGGGATGGGCGACATTCTGTCGTTCATCGAAAAGGCCAGCGAACAGTTCGACCAGAAGAAAACCGTGGAGATGCAGCGCAAGCTCATCGAGAACGATTTTTCCCTGGAAGACTTTCGCGACCAGCTGAAAAGCATCCGCAAACTCGGGCCGCTGAGCTCCCTTCTGGATATGATGCCCAAGGTCGGGATGCTCAAGCAGTTGAAAGACGTTAAAGTAGATGATAAGGAAATCAATCGTGTGGTCGCGATCATCGATTCGATGACGCCGAAAGAGCGCATCAACCACATGATTATCAACGGGAGCCGCCGCCGCCGCATTGCGCGAGGCAGTGGCACCAGCGTACAGGAAGTAAATCAGTTATTGAAGCAGTATTCGGAAGCCCGGAAGATGATGAAAACGCTTTCCGGTGGCATGCTCGGCAAGAAGCTTGGAAAGATGAAGCTTCCCGCCGGCTTTCCGTTTGGAGATTTGACCGGCCGCTAAAGCGCCGTAATTTCAATTTTTGGAGTATCCATGCTCATGATTCGCCTGGCGCGGTTTGGCGCCAAAAAGAAGCCGTTTTATCGTGTCGTCGTGATTGAAAAGGAGCGCGCCCGCAACGGCCGCGCCATCGAAGTGGTCGGCCACTACAATCCTTTATCGACCCCCGCAGTGGCGGTTCTGAAACACGACCGCATCGAACACTGGACCAGGAACGGCGCGCAACTCTCCCCCACCGTTCGATCCCTCGTCGAAAAGAATCCTGCGGCGGCCCCTCAACCGGTGGCCTGATGCTAACGCGTGTTAGCGTGTAACTGTAAGGAACAGAACGCGTAGCCGCATCTCTTGACACAGATTTAGCGCGATGGGCCCCCCCGGGTCGGCTACCATGAACAGTGAGGGAGGCGGGGTGAAATGAAGCAGTTAATTGAAGATATCGCGAAAGCTCTGGTTGACATCCCGGAGGAGGTTTCCGTCCGCGTGGTGGAAGGCGAGCAGGTTACGGTGCTGGAATTAAAGGTCGCTCCGAGCGATCTTGGCAAAGTGATCGGCAAGCAGGGCCGAACGGCGCGCTCCATTCGTACCATTTTGGGAGCCGCCGGTATGAAGCTCAACCGCCGCTTTACGTTGGAAATCCTCGAGTAATGACAGATCCGGAGGCCGGATGGGTCACGATAGCCCTCTTGGGGAAAACCAGGGGGAATCGCGGCGAAGTCACGGCCCTCGCTCTCACCAGTAAACCCGACCGCTTCGAAACTCTCCGGCGCGTATGGCTGTCCGGCCATGCCGAGCCGTTTGACATCGAAGAAATCTGGTTCCACCAGGGAACGCTCGTCTTCAAGTTCCGCGGAGTCGATTCTATTTCGGACGCCGAGCAGTTGAGCGGCGCCGAAGTGCGCGTTCCCCTGGAAGAGCGCGTGCCGCTCGAAGAGAACGAGTACTTTCAGGACGATCTCGTCGGCTGCGACGTCATCGACCGCAAAACGGGCCAATCCATCGGCCGCGTCACCGCCTGGCACGATTCCGGCGGCGCAGGCAACCTGGTGGTCAACGGTGGCGTGATGATCCCCTTCGCCCGCGCCATTTGCGTCGAGATTGATCCGAAGACGCGCCGCATCGCGGTAGAATTGCCGGAAGGCTTGCTCGACCTCAACGCGCCGTGATCTTTCACGTTCTCACGATATTCCCCGAGTTTTTCGAAGGCCCCTTCGCGCACGGAGTGGTCAGCCGCGGCCGCAAGGAAGGACTGCTCGACATCCGCATTCACAACCTGCGCGACTGGACTCATGACCGTCACAAAACTGTCGACGACCGCCCCTTCGGCGGCGGCGAAGGCATGGTCATGAAGTGCGAGCCTATTTTCGATGCCGTCGAGGCGATCTGGCCCTCGCGCATCGAAGGACAAAAAACGCTGCTACTCTCCGCGCAAGGCCGCATGTTCGACCAGGCGATGGCCAACGCGCTCGTTCGCGAACGGGAAATCCTGCTGATCTGCGGCCGCTATGAAGGCGTGGACGAGCGGGTCGCCGAACATCTTGCCGACGACGAAATCTCCATCGGCAATTACGTGCTCTCAGGTGGCGAGCTCGCCGCCGCGGTCGTTGTCGATACGGTCGCTCGCCTGATTCCCGGAGTGCTCGGCAACGAAACTTCCGCGACCTTCGATTCCTTCCAAACCGAAGGACATGGCGAAGGACTGCTCGATTGTCCACACTGGACCAGGCCGGCGGAATTCCGGGGCTGGAAGGCGCCCGAAGTCCTGATGAACGGCAATCACGAAGAAATCCGCCGCTTCCGAAAAAAACTGGCGCTCGACAAAACAAAGCGCCTCCGCCCGGATCTGATCAAGTAACGACCGGTCTCCAGACCGGTCGCGGACGTCGTCCCCATTTCACAATCTATGCAACCCTGTAGGTAAGCCCGTGATCCCGAAACTCGCGTTCCTCGCCCTCGCCGTCACTGCCGCGCAAGCCGCCACCTGCAACACGCGCGACTTCGGCAACAGCATCGCCAAAGCTATCGAAGCCTGCGCATCCGGCGGCACCGTCGTCGTCGCCGCGGGGCAGTACCGCACCGGGACCATCCAACTCCGCAGCAATCTCGAACTGCACCTCGAAGCCGGAGCCACGATCCTCGGCAGCGGCGACCCCGCCGATTACCCTCTCCGCAAATCCGTTTGGGACAACCACGAGGAAATCTCTTCCCTCATCTATGGCGAGGACCTCGAGAACGTCTCCATCACCGGACCCGGGACAATCGACGGGCAAGGCGAGGTCTGGTGGAAACGCGAGTGGATGGTCAGCGGCAAGAACCATACCGCCAAAGCATCCACGCCCGCCGAACTCGCCGAAGTCGCCAAGATCCGGCATGGACGGCCCCAGATGATCCGTCTCGTCGGCTGCCGCAACGTGCGCATCGAAAACGTGCGCCTCGTCGATTCCGCAAGCTGGACCATTCACCCGCTCCTCTGCGAATACGTCAACGTCCGCGGCGTCACGATTACTAATCGCGTGCCCTCGCCGAACACGGACGGCATTAATCCGGAATCCTGCCGCTGGGTGCACATCTCCGATTGCCACATCGATGTAGGCGACGATTGCATCACGCTGAAGTCCGGCAAAGACGAGCTTGGCCGAAAAATGGCGCGGCCCGACGAGGACATCGTCATTACGAACTGCACCATGAAGCAGGGTCACGGCGGCATCGTGATCGGCAGCGAAATGAGCGGCGGAGTGCGCAACGTCGCCGTCTCCAACTGCGTTTTTCACGGCACCGGCAAGGGAATCCGGCTCAAGTCTCAGCGCGGACGGGGCGGCATTGTGGAAGGCATCTCAATCTCCAACATCGTCATGCAGGATGTCGCCGAAGCCATCAACATCGTCACCTTCTATCAAGGCGCGGACAAGCCCACCGACCTTTTTCCCGTCGGCCCCGGCACGCCCATCTTCCGCGACATACACATCAGCAACATTACGGCTCGCGGCTCCGCCAGCGCCGGGCAGATCACCGGACTGAAGGAGATGCCGATTCAGGGGATCACGTTCGACAACATCCGCGTCTCCGCGAAGAAAGGCTTCACCGTGACCAACGCGAAAGGCATTGTGCTCCGCGATGTCGAGATTCTGCCGGAATCGGGGCCGCCGCTCGTAACCGACAATGCCGAGGTTTCCGTACCACCCGGCCGGCACTGACAGGGTTTTCAATGTTTTTGTTTCACGATGTTCGCTTGGCCCTGCGCCTCCTTCGCCGCAATCCGCTGACCACCGCAATCGCGCTCCTCTCCACCGCGCTGAGCATCGGCGCGACAGCCGTAGTCTTCACCGCCGTCAAAGCCGTGCTGCTCGATCCGCTGCCCTACTCCCGTCCTTCCGAACTGATTCAGATTCGCAGCGACACCGCGCACGCCGCGCCCTCGCTCGGTGATTGGGTGTTTCCGCAGGACGCGCTCGAGATCGCGCGCCGTTCTCGCACTCTCGCCTCCGTCGCGATGTACAGCAATTCGGTTCTCGATCTTCCCGGCGACGGCGGTGCGCCACCCGAAGCCCACTACGGACTACGGGTCTCGCCGAACCTCTTCCCTACCCTGGGAGTCACGCCGATGCTCGGCCGTACCCCCGAAGTTCCCGGCGAATTGCTGCTCAGCTACGGAATGTGGCGTGCCCGCTTCCACGCGGATCGCCGCATCGTAGGCCGTGCGGTCGCAGCGGGCGGCCGCACCTACGCCGTCACGGGTGTCATGCCGGAGCGCTTCAACTTTCCCATGCGCCGCGATGCCACTCACACGCCCGCTCCGTACGTTGAGTTCTGGGAGATCCTGCAACTGAAGCCCGCGGCACTCACCACCAGCTCCGTCGGAGCCATCGCGCGACTCCGCCCCGGCGTCTCACTCGACAGTGCGCGGCAGGAAATCGCGTCTATCGGCACGGACCTGGCGCGCGATTTTGCCGCCACCAATCGCGACCGCACGCTCTCCGCCGCGGCGCTCCGCGATAGCGCACTTGGCCAAGCAAAGCCGGCGCTGTGGGTGCTCTTCGGAGCCGCCGGCCTCTTCCTCGTCATCGGCTGCGCCAACGTCGCAAATTTACTGCTCGCCCGCGGCCTCGCGCGCCGCCGCGAACTCGCGGTCCGCATGGCGATGGGCGCCGGGCGCTTGCGCATCGCCCGCCAACTCCTCACGGAAAGCTGTGTGCTTGCGGGACTCGGCGGTCTCGGCGGATTTCTGTTGGCCGCGCTCGCCTGGCGAGTGCTCCCGGCCATCGCGCCCGCGAACATCCCGCGGCTCACCAACGCACACGCCGGTCTATCCGTCTTCGCGTTCTCCCTGGCCATCGCGCTGGCCAACGGAATTGTCTTCGGCATCGCGCCCGCGCTGCGCGGAGCCGGGGCCGGCGATTTCGCGGCACGCTCCTCTCTCGCTTCTCCCCGCGACCGGTTGCGCGGAACCCTCGTCGCGGCCGAAGTCGCGATCGCGGTCGTGCTCGTCGTCGCCGGCGGCCAACTGCTCACCAACTTCGTCTCGCTCGTCCACACCAACCCCGGCTTCGATCCCGACCACGTCTTCGCTGCGGTCGTGCTCGCCGCGCCCGATCGCTATCCCACACCCGCCTCGCGCGGCGAAATCTACAGCAAGTTCCTCGACGCCGTCCGAGCGATTCCCGGCGTCGACTCGGCGGGCACGGTCGATGCGCTTCCCTTCAGCGGCGAGAACCACGGCGGTTTCCTCGCCCCCGGTGTTGTGGGAGAGATCGACGTCGTTAGTCCGGACTATCTCCAGACCCTCGGCGCGCGTCTGAAATCGGGCCGCTGGCTCACCGCTGAAGACATGCGGCCCGATAGCGACGCGGTGCTCGTGAGCGATGCGGCTCCGGCAGGCAGCAACATCTGCCTGAACTGCACGCCCGAGCATCCCTCCAACTGGAAGCGCGTCGTCGGTGTGGTCGCTTCGCTGCATCACTCGACGCTCGATGGCGCAGGTCAGCCGGCCGTCTATCTCGCCGCCGCGGCCCTGCAGCGCGCTCAATTCATCGTCGCCCGCACCTCGCGTCCGCCGAAAGAGATGGAGCGCGCCATCCGCCGGGCGATCGCCGGTGTCGATCCGCGGCAGCCCGTACTTCTGGGCGCTTCCATGCGCACGCTGATCGGCGATACGGTCGCCGGCCGCCGGTTCCTCATGTCTCTCCTGGCTGCCACCGCCGCCCTCGCGCTGATGCTCGCCGCCGGTGGAATCTACGGCGTCACGGCGTACACAACGTCGCGGCGCACGCAAGAAATCGGCATCCGCATGGCGCTCGGCGCAACCCCGGGCAAGATCCACGCTCTCGTTTTCCGGCAGTCGTTTACAGCAGTAGCCGCGGGACTTGCCCTTGGAGCGCTCGGCTCAGTGCTTGGTCTGAAGCTGCTCCGCGGACTCCTCTGGGGACTTGCCGCCACCCCAGTCGCCGCTCCGGTAATCGCTGCGACACTGGTGGTGGCAACTGCCGCCCTGGCCTGCTGGCTTCCCGCCCGGCGGGCCATGAGCGTCGACCCCAACGCGGCACTGCGAAACGAATAACTTTCGTGTAAACTAGAGGATTCAAGGAAATTTCCATGCAGAACGCGTTGTTGACGAAGTTTATCGAGAAGAACAAGCGGACGGATCTCCCCGTTTTTCGGCCGGGCGATACCATCCGTGTCCACGTAAAGATCAAGGAAGGCGATAAAGAGCGCCTCCAGGCGTTTGAAGGCACTGTTATCGCCCGCAACAACAGCGGCATGGGCGAGAGCATCACCGTACGCAAGGTCAGTTTCGGCCAGGGCGTAGAGCGCATTTTCCCCATGAACGCGCGCGTCATCGACCATATCGATGTCATCCGCACGGGTCGCGTTCGCCGCGCTAAACTGTACTACCTGCGTGGCTTAAAGGGCAAAGCCGCCCGTCTGCGGGAACGCGAATAAGCGCTCCAGGCGAAATCATGCGACCCGAGGGTGCGGGCGCGAAATACCGTTGTGAAGCAACGCTCGAGCGCGAGCTCCAGGCGCGCGGATTCTCCGCCGTCGCCGGAGTAGACGAAGTCGGCCGCGGAGCTCTGTTCGGCCCCGTCGTTGCCGCTGCCGTCATTCTTGCGCCCGATCGCGCCATCCGCGGCCTGAACGATAGCAAACTGCTGGATGCCGGGCGCCGCGAAGTGCTCAACGAACGCATTCGCGAACGCGCCGCTGCCTGGGCGATCGCCGCCGTGGACGCCGCCACCATCGACCACCTCAACATCTATCAGGCCAGCCGCATGGCCATGCGCCTCGCCGTCAGCCGCCTCAATCCCAAGCCCGATTTTCTGCTCATCGACGCCGTCCCCATCGATCTTCCCGTGCCTCAGCGCTCCCTCATTAAAGGCGATATGCGGTGCCACGCGATCGCCGCCGCATCCATCATCGCGAAGGTCTATCGCGACGCCTGCATGCGCGCCTGGGACCAGGTGTTTCCAGCCTACGGACTTGCCTCGCACAAGGGGTACGCCACCGAAGAGCATCAGCGCGCCATACAGGAATTCGGACCCACTCCGCTCCATCGCCTCAGCTTTGAACCGGTGCGCGCGCGTGCCATCTTTCCGGTGGATTACAATCCGCAAATGGACTTGTTCGATACGGCGGGCGCGGCATGATGCCCGAAGAACCCGGGTCGCACGCCGTCGAACCGGCCGAGCCGCCGCAGCGCCCGCAGTGGCGCTGGTATCACAAGATGTCGGCCGTCCTCCTGATCACCTTCTGCCTGGAGATCGGTATCTTCCTGGCCGCGTTTCCGTGGACGGATTACTGGGATCACAACTACTTCGCCAGCCTCATGCGCTGGCGGCCGTACTGGGACAATCTCTACGTACGCGGCGCCATCACCGGCCTCGGCTTCGTCAACCTTTACATTTCCCTGTCTGAACTCTTCCGCTTGCGCCGTTTTTCGAAACACTGATGCGACGGCTGTTGCTGCTCACCGTCGCACTGATCGTTTACGGCTCTCTTTACCCCTGGCGATTTCACTTCGACGCATCGGCCGACCCGCTAGTCGTGCTGCTGCACTCCTGGCCGACAGCCTGGAGCCGCTTCGCCCTGCGGGACGTTGTTCTTAATTTCGTCCTCTACCTGCCGGTGGGAGCGCTGGTGGTGCTCAGTTTCCGGCGGCGCGATCGAGCGGCAATCGGCGGCGCGATCTTCGGGTTCCTGCTTTCCTTGTGCATGGAATACCTTCAGGTATACGTCCCCGGCCGCGACCCCAGCCTTTCCGATGTGGCCAGCAACACCGCCGGAGCTCTCGCCGGATGCATCGCCGCCCTGGTTTTCGGCGCGAAGCTCGAGCGCGCGTTCCAGCGAGCCTCCCGCCAGACGGCCGTATCGGCAATGTTGCTGCTGGCCGCCTGGACGTGTGCCCAGATGTATCCATTTTTTCCGGTATTCAGCCAAACGCGCATACGGAATACCCTGTCGGCGGTATGGATGCCGGCGTCGTTTTCGCTGGTTCAGGCGTTCACTGCCACCGCGGAGTGGCTCGCCGTCGCGGTGATGATCGAAATGGCCTTCGGCGAAGCCCTCCGCTGGAGGGTGGCGGTGGCCCTCGCGTGTCTGCCGCTGCGGATCTTCGTGGTCACACGCACTCTGCAGAGCGAAGAACTCTGCGGCGCTGCGGCGGCGCTGCTGCTCTGGCTGATCTTGCGCGGCACGCTGCGGCTGCGCGTAGCGGTGGTCCTCATCGCTGCCGCGGTAGTGGTTGCCGAGTTGACGCCGTTCCATTTCACGGATTCTCCGGCGCGATTCTCATGGATCCCGTTCGCGTCCAGTTTCATGGCGCCTCGCGAATCCGGGCTCATCGTGTTCACGCGAAAGCTGTTCGATTACGGCGCCGTCCTGTGGCTCTGGCGCCGCGCCGGAACGCCCTACCGCATCGGAGCGGCAGTGTTGGCGCCGGCATTGCTGGTGCTCGAATGGATACAGCGCTACCTCCCCGGACGCGTCGCCGAAGTGTCCGATTCCGTCCTGGCGCTGCTCCTCGCACTAGCCCTCTGGTTCTGCGACTCCCGAAAGCCGAGGTAGCGACCGGTCTCCAGACGTCTCCAGACCGGTCGGAGGCGCGCAGAGCGCTCCCGAGCGAGCAGCGCGCTACCATAACCTCAGGAGCGTTCCTCATGCGCCTTGTCTTACTCGCACTCGCATTTGTCTGCGCGGCCCCCTCAGCGGAAATCCCGCAGGGCAGCCACGTCGCTCTCCACCTGGTAAACTCCATCAGCACACGCACCGCGAAAGAGGGCGACTTCGTCTACATGCGCACCGCCACGCCCATCGCCGCCGGCGGCGCGATCGTCGTGCCGGTCGGCACGTATGTACAGGGCGTCGTCACGCACGCGCGGCGCAGCGGCCGGGTCAGCGGCAACGCCGAACTGGCGATTCGCATCGAGAACATGACACTCACCTCCGGGCAACAGGTGCAGGTCGCGCCGCACCTGACCAGCGTGGATGCCGCGGGCACCGACCAGAAGGTCGATTCGAAAGAAAACGACATCAAACAAGGCTCCAGCCACGGCGCCGACGCCGCGCGCGTCGCGACCCTCTCCGGATCCGGAGCAGCTATCGGCGGACTCGCGGAGCGCACCTGGAGGGGCGCAGGCATCGGCGCGGGAGCCGGCGCGGGCGTCGGACTCGCCACCGTGCTGCTCACTCGCGGGCGCGAAGTCGAGCTCCGCCAGGGCTCCACCATCGATGTGGTCTTCGACCGTCCCGTGACGGTGCAATAGCCGGTGACGCAAGCGCGTTGGTGGTACCCGGCTCTGCTCGGGGCAGCAGCGCTGTTCCTGATCGCTCTCTTCTCTACTCCGATCGCCGATACCGATCTCTGGTGGCACCTCGCCACCGGACGTTACATCGCCGCGCACCACAAACTGCCGGTCCCCGATCCCTTCGCGTACACCACGGCCCACGCAGGCTCTGCATATCCCGGCGAAGAAACCACGCGCCGCTTCAACCTCACTCACGAATGGCTCTCCGAGGTGCTGATGTATGCCCTCTACTCGGTCGCCGGCTTCCCCGGTCTGGTGTTCTGGCGTGTGGCGCTTCTGCTCGCGATCTGCGGTGTCGCGGCGTGGATCGTGTGGCGGCGCACCGGCGGCTTCTATCGCGCGCTCGCGGCGGCCATGGGCTGCGCTACTCTGCTCGCAGCGGCGGGCTTCCGCACCGACCGGCCGTACTTGATTTCCTTCCTGCTCCTCGGCATCACCATCGCTGTGCTCGAAAGCGGGCGGCGCTTATGGCTGCTGCCGGTCATCCTGCTGATCTGGGCCAATTGTCACGGCGGCTTCTTTCTCGGATGGCTGGCCATCGGAGCATACGTCATCACCGCGCAACCACCCAGGAGGCAGCTTTGGATCTGGGGCGCGGCGGCCGTTCTCATTTCCGGCTTGAACCCGAACGGCTTCCTCATCGTCCCGGTGCTGATCTCCTATCGCAGCAGCTTTCTTACGTCGACCCTGCTGGAATGGTCCGGCACGCCGATCTGGCCGCCGCAAGCGTATAGCATTCTGCTCGCCGCTGGTCTCGCCGCGCTTCTCTGGGCCCGGCGCCGCGCCCGCCTCGCCGATTGGCTGCTCTTCATCGCATTCGCCGCCGCGTCCCTCACCGCCCAGCGCAACATTCCCCTCGTCGCGTTCTTCGCGCCCATCGTGATAGCGAGCTATTGGCCTTGGAAGCGCACATGGCCGGGATTGGCGGCAGCGGCCCTGATCGCCTTCTTCCTCATCACTCCGCTGCGCGCCGGCATTTTGCAATTCCGTCCCGCACTTTGGAAGTACCCCGCGGGCGCCGCCGATTTCGTGCTTGCGCACAATCTGCCCGGTCCCGTTTACAACACCTACGAATGGGGCGGGTATCTGATCTGGCGTTTATGGCCGCGATATCAGGTGTTCATCGATGGCCGCGCCCTCAGCGAGAACGTGTTCAAGGATTACGCGAGCATCCTCTACGATCATCCCGACCCGGGCCGTCCCACGCCGCAGCAGTTGCTCGATAAGTACGGCGTAAACACGGTCATCATGGGCGGCTTCGAATACACCACCGGCAATCTCTATAAGCAGGCTGTCCATCTCGGCTGGACTCTCGTCTACCACGACGAAACGGCGCTCGTGTTCACGCGCGGACCGGCATCGGGAGACGCGACCGCCTCCATAGAAACGGAGTGCGCCGTCCACATCGAACGAGATCCGCAACTGCCCCGCTGCGCAAGAAAACTGGGCGAGTATTTCAGCCAGATCCACGACTTCCAGAGAGCGCGTCAGTGGGTCGGCATCTACCTCTCGCACGTCCCCGCCGGCGCCGATCCCGAAGCCGAAGAAGCCTTCCGCCGCCTCGCCGGCTTCTGACCAGGGTGATTTGCCGCTCCGTATATGATTCCGATAGGAGCCGCCACCGTGAGGAATTGTGAAGAAATGCGGCTGCTGTTCTCGTCGCGCTCCATCCGCCTTTCGACGCACCGTTTACCGCTCCCTGACGGTCGCGGCTCCGTTAGTAGAATCAGCTACATACGGAGCCGTGACCGTAAGGGAGCGGTAAAAGGTGCCGGGGATGCGAGTGCGTTTGAATGCGGCAAAAAGGCCCGTCAGGGAGCCGTAAAAGGCATCGAAAGGCGAATGGAGCGCGACGGTAAACGATCCTCAATCCACCTTATAAATCGTCAGCCCCGACAAAACCTTCGGATAAAAATCCGTGGACTTTTGAGGCATCACCCCGCCGCCGAACGAAATCTCCGCGACCTGCTCAATCCGCGTCGGCTTCAACAGAAACGCGATCTGCGCTCGTCCCTCGCGCGCTTCCGCGATCGCTTTATCGATCCCGCGCATGTACCGCAGGTGCTTCTCATCCCGCACCGCCTCTTCGCCGATCCCCAGCACCTTACCGAGAATCTGCTCATGCAGCACTTTGATATCGAGTTCGTTGCGCGCATCGCGCTCTTCCATCGAGAACAAGCGATTCCCGATCGCCGCGCCGATGATCGTACGCTCCGGGCATTCCTTCCACATCGCCGCCAGCCGATCCACGGACTCAATCTCGTCCACTTTAAAATCGTCGGCCGCGGTGCGCAGAAATTCGTCCGGAAAACCGTCCGCCGGAACGCCGCTCACCAGCCGATGCGTCGCCAAAATGCGCAGCCCGGCCGAGTGCATATTGACGAATGTCATCATCACGCGATCCGTGCCGGGCAGATTCGGATTCTCTTTGCGAAACGCCAGCGCGGTCTCGTAGCGATGGTGACCGTCCGCGATCAGCAGCTTCTTGTCGGCCATCAGTTGCTGAATCTTCCCGGCCCCGGCGATTTTCCACACGCGATGCGCCACGCCGTACTCGTCCGTCACCTCCGCCACCGGCGCGGATTTCGCGGCTTCGTCCAACAGGGCGTCGATCGCTCCGTCCGGATCCGGATACAACATGAAGATCTGGCCGAAGTGCGCGTGCGTGTGGCGCAGCAGTTCCAGTCGATCCTTCTTCGGCCCGGAGAGCGTCTGCTCGTGCCGGTGCACCACGCCGGTGGAATAATCCTCCACAGGGCCCAGCGCGATGAAGCCCTTGCGCGTAAGCCGCTCGCCCGTTTCGTCCACCCGGAATTCCTGGAAGTACGGGAACACGGCGGGCTCCTGATCCTGCGCCAGAATGCCGCTCGCGATCCACTCGTTCAGAAATGCCGCGGCGCGCGTGTAGACGTTGTCGCCATCGTTGTCGGCGGGCTTCTTCTCGCCCAGAATCACGCGCACCAAGTTGTACGGACTCGCCGACAGATAGTGCTGTTGCATCTCAGGCGAAATCTTGTCATACGGCTGCGTTACCAGATTCGCCAGCGGACCCGCTTTTTCGGAGTAGCGGAACGGTTGAAATGGATAGATTTTTGCCAAGCTTCAGGATACCAATCCAAAGTAAGATGATGGCATGCCGGTTACCCTTGCTCAGGTGGAAGAGGCGCGCCGTAACATCGCGGGTGTGGCGGTCCGTACGCCTTTAATTGCGCTGAATGCCGACACGTTCGCCCAGGTCTATCTCAAGCTCGAAAATCTGCAGCCCATCGGAAGTTTCAAAATCCGCGGCGCGGCCAACGTGATGGCCAAAACGCCGGCCGAAAAACTAGCTCGCGGCGTTCTCACGGCATCAGCCGGCAACATGGCCCAGGCAGTCTCGTTCTGCGCGCGCCGGCGCGGCATTCCCGCCACGGTAGTCACACCCGATACCGCTCCGCAAACGAAGCTCGCAGCCGTCGAACGTCTCGGCGGCCGCATTATTAAAGCGCCGTTCGCCGAATGGTGGAGCACCTTCGAACGGCGCGGCTACCCCGGCGTCGACGCCACCTTCATTCATGCGTTCGACGACGCCGACGTGATGGCCGGCAACGGCACCATCGCCCTCGAAATCCTGGAAGACCTTTCGGAGATAGACGCGGTAGTCGTGCCGTGGGGCGGCGGCGGACTCTCCCTCGGCATCGCGGCCGTGATGCTCGAGCGCGCGCCGCACGTGACAGTCTACGCGGCGGAAATTGAAACAGCCGCGCCGCTCGCCGCTTCCCTGGCCGCCGGCGAACCGCGCACCGTCGAGTATCAGCCCAGCTTTGTGGACGGCATCGGCAGCCGTATGGTCTTCGCAAATCTCTTCGAGCAGGCGCGCACCCTGCTCGCCGGCTCCATCGTGGTCACGCTTGCCGAAGCGGCGGCCGCAATGAAGCTTGTGGCGGAGCGAAATCGCGTTATCGTAGAAGGCGCCTCGGCCTGTGCCGTCGCGGCGGCCGTCAGCGGACGCGCAGGCAGCGGAAAGGTGGTGGCAATTGTCTCAGGCGGATGTATCGATCTGGCGAAGTTTGCGGAGCTGTGCGCGAGTTAGCGCGCTCGCCGCTCTGACACTGCTTCGAGCCCAGGCGCCCGGCGACGCGCTGGAGCAGGGCTTCCACAATCCGCCCGATACGGCCAAGCCGCGCACGTGGTGGCACTGGACCAACGGCAACGTCACCAAACAAGGCATCACCAAAGATCTCGAATGGATGAAGCGCGTAGGTATCGGCGGTTTCCAACTCGCCGACGTCGCGTCAGGCAGCGGGCAAACCGTCGACAAGAAAATCTTCTTCGGCTCGCCCGAATGGTACGACGCCGTACGCCACGCGGCAAGTGAAGCGGACCGCCTCGGGCTCGAGATGGCGATCTTCAGTTCTCCCGGCTGGAGCGAGACCGGCGGACCCTGGGTTAAACCCGAGCAGGCCATGAAGAAGATTGTCTGGAGCGAGACAACCATCGAAGGCCCGCGAAGTTTCAACGCACAGTTGCCGCATCCGCCGTCGAACAACGGACCGGTGCGCGATTCCACCGCCGGCGCCCGCCCCGGCGACCCCACCTTCTATGCCGATTCCGCGGTGCTCGCCTATCCCACTCCGCCCGCCGAAGCCGAGCTCGCGCCGAAGGTCACCACCAGCGCCGGACCCATTGATGCCGCGCCTCTGCTTGACGACAGCTTGATGACTACTGCGACCATTCCGGGCCCCGGCTGGATTCAATACGAGTACCCGTCCGCGTTTCACGCGCGTGCCATTTCGCTCGGCGGCCGCGGCATTCCGGTCGGGCGTTTGCTCGCGAGTGACGATGGCTCGTCGTGGCGCACGATTCTCGCGCTCCCTGGTCCGCAGGGTTATCACGGAGCGCTGGCCCGCACGTATGCGTTCCCGGAAACTGCCGCGCGCTTCTTCCGGCTCGAACTCACTGCCGCGCCGCTCACTCCCGCCGCGATCATTCACGGCGGCCCCACCGTCCCGGCGAAGCAGTTCGTATTAAGCGAGGCCAAGCTCTACTCCGGCGCGCGCGTGCATCGCTGGGAGGAAAAGGGAGGCTTCAACAGCCTGCTCGACGAGTACGAATCCAGCCCCACTCCGGCCACCGGCGCAGGCGCTGCGATTTCACGCGATGGCATTGTAAACCTCACCGCGAAGATGTCCCCCGATGGAACGCTGCGCTGGGACGTCCCCGCCGGTAAATGGACCATCCTGCGCATGGGCTATTCGCTCACGGGCATGCGCAACAAGCCGCCCGTGCCCTCCGGCAGCGGCTTCGAAGCCGACAAACTCAGCCGCGCGCACATGCAGGAGTACGCCGCCGGATACCTGGATCCGCTGGCCAAAGCGCTCGGTCCGCTGATGGGCAAGAGCTTCCGCTACCTGATGATGGATAGCTGGGAAGCCGGCATGCAAAACTGGACCGAGGAAATGGCCTCGGAGTTCCGCAAGCGCCGCGGCTACGATCCCACGCCGTATCTACCGGTGCTCGCCGGTCGCGTCGTCGGGAGCGCCGAGGTCAGCGACCGTTTCCTGTGGGACTTCCGCCGCACGCTGGCCGACATGTGGGCGGACAACCATTACGGCGTCATGGCCGAGGAGGCGCGCAAGCGCGGCATGGGCGTATATGCCGAGGCCTCCGGCGTCGCGCTGGAGATTCTCGAAGACTCTCTGCTGAACAAGAGCAAAGTGGAAATTCCCATGGCCGAATTCTGGGTGCACGCGCTGCATCCCGAAAGCATGTACTACGTGGATGTGCGCGGCGCAGCCAGCACGGCGCACGTTTACGGGAAACCGATTGCCGCGGCCGAGGCGTTCACCGGCGGCGGTTACGAATCGCCGTACACCTTGAAGAAGGTCGCCGATTATTGGTTCGCGCAGGGCATCAACCGGCTCGTCTTCCACACGGACGCGCATCAGCCGCTCGATACCAAGCCCGGCAACACGATGGTCGGCACGCACATCAACCGCAACATCACGTGGGCTGACCAGGCCGCGCCGTTGATGACGTACTTCTCTCGAACTTCGTACATGCTTCAGCAGGGGCGCTTCGTCGCCGATCTGGCCTATCTTCTTCGCGAAGGCGCGCCTTCCACCATGCCGTTCTGGGGCGCGGGACTCACGCCCGCCCCGCCTCCCGGTTACGATTACGATTACGTCAACACGGACGTGCTGCTGCATCGCATGACCGTCCAGCCCGATGCCAGCATCGCTGTCGAAGGCGGCATGCGTTATCGCGCGCTCGTGCTGCCGGAGATCGATCGCATGACCGTGCCCGTGGCTCGCAAGTTGCACGAGATGGTTGCGGCCGGCGCGACCATCGTAGGGCCGCGGCCCAAGCTCTCGCCGAGCCTCGCGGACTATCCCACGGCCGATGGCGAAGTGCAGGCGCTCGCCATGGATGTGTGGGGCGATGCCGACGGTATCTCCGTTCTGCATCACGATTTCGGCAAAGGGCGCGTGTTCTGGAATGAGCCGCTCGAAGGAGTACTGGCCGCGCTGAAGGCCGGCAAGGATTTCGACTGCGGCGCCTGCAACGTCGCGTGGATTCACCGCCTCGCCGGTAATGCCGATATCTATTTCGTCGCCAACCAGAGCGATACCGCGCAGGACATTGTGCCGCATTTCCGCGTCACCGGCAAGGCCGCGGAGTTGTGGCATGCCGATACCGGCGCCGTGGAACCCGCCGACCTCACACCGCTGCATCTCGCGCCTCGCGAAGCCGTGTTCGTCGTCTTCCGGCGGCCCGGTCCGCTGACCACCCATGCTCCCGTCAGTCGCCGTATCGTCGCCAAAGTCGAAGGTCCGCCCGACACGTTCGCCAAGGACTTCGCGGGCACTCAGGCGTTCCACAAAACCCTCACGGTGCCTGCCATCCCCGGCGGCGCGCGGCTGGAATTGGATTTGGGCGAAATCCGCGATATCGCCGAAGTGATCGTCAACGGCAAAAACTTCGGCGTGCTGTGGAAGCCGCCATACGCGGTCGATGTCACGGGCGCAATTCATAGCGGGGCCAATGACGTGGAGGTTCGCGTCACAAACGAGTTTCCCGGACGCATTCCCTCCACCGTGCCTTCGGGCCTCATCGGTCCGGTGACGCTCGTCGCCATTACTCCTTCTCCGCAGGGAGAGCGCGACGAGATCGCCGGCATCCATGTGAATTACGACGAGGAGAAGGTCGGCACTTACAAGCTCCCCGATGCGCTACGCTTGGAAAACGGCCAGCCGGTCAAGGACGCGAAGACGTGGACCGAAAAGCGCCGTCCCGAGCTCATCAAGCTGTTCGAAGCCAATGAATACGGGCACGCGCCGGGCCGGCCCGCGGGGATGAGCTTCGATGTTTTCGAAAAGGGCACACCGGTATTTGACGGGCTCGCCACGCGCAAGCAGATCACCATCTACTTATCCGCCGATAAGAACGGGCCGAAGATAGACCTGCTCGAATATCTGCCCGCGAAAAGCGGCAAGCCTGCCCCGCTGCTCCTGCAGATCGCATTTTCGGCGAACTCCAGCACGGTCGATGACCCCGGCGTGAAGCAGGGCGAGGTGTGGGGCCGCGATAAGAAGCGAGTGCCCGCTCCGCGTTTCGGCATCGGACGCCTCAACGTCAAGCCGCTGCTCGAGCGCGGCTACGGCGTCGCAACCTTCTACTACGGCGACGTGGATCCCGACTTCCTCGGCGGCGAGTCGCTCGGCGTGCGCGGCATCTACAAAGACACCTGGGGCGCGATCGGCGCATGGGCCTGGGGACTCAGCCGCGCAATGGATTACCTGGAAACCGATAGCGGCGTCGATTCCAAACACGTCGCGATTTACGGCGTTTCGCGCCTCGGCAAGACCGTGATGTGGGCCGGCGCCCGCGACTCGCGCTTCGCCCTCACCATCGCCAGTTGCTCCGGAGAAGGCGGCGCGGCGCTGAGCCGCCGCACGTACGGCGAAACCATCGCGCATCTCGTCGAGCACACGAGATATCCGTATCAGTTCACCGCCAAATATGCCGATTACGCGCAGCACGTGGACCAGTTGCCTGTGGACGCGCATGAATTAGTCGCGTTGATGGCGCCGCGCCCCGTGCTCCTGCAAACGGGCTCGACGGATTTTTGGTCAGACCCGAAAGGAGAGTTCCTCTCCGCCGTCGCGGCCGAACCTGTCTACCAGCTCTTCGGTAAACAGGGACTCGGCACCGATGTCTGGCCCCCGCCCGGAGTTCCGATTCTGCACGACATCGGCTACTTCATGCATATCGGCGGACACGGAACCCTCCCCGGCGATTGGGAAATCTTCCTCAATTTCCTGGACATGCACTTCAAGTAAGTGGCGACTTTGGACATTCGCTTCGCGGCCCGATAGTTTCTATCATCGACGTGATGCGGACGTAGCGACCGGTCTCCTGACCGGTTGCAGGCGAGCGGAGCTCGCCGGGCGACCTCCGGTCGCCTTGTACCGGCCGGGAGGCCGGTACCTACTACTGCTGTTTGTAAAGAAGGTATTTTTCACGCGTCGCCAGGAACGCGTTCAAAGCGTCCTGCCAGCTCGCCTGAATCGTGCGGGCGCTTTCCCCTGCCTTCAGCCGGCGGATCGCGTCGTTGCTGCCAATCAAGCGTTTGCCGCCGGCCAGATCGATCCTTCCGGCGTACAACTCCTGAATCGCGCTCGCCAGCTCCAGCCCCAAACGCGTCGAATCGAATACATCACGATTCGTAATCACAAACCGGACGCCCTGAATCTGCACGCCCTTGAAATTCGATTCCGTGGGAGTAAACGTCGTCGCATAAACGCGAACTCCCGGAATCAGCCTCTTATTGAGATACTCCGCAAGCTCACGCCCTTTGATGAAATCCGCGCCCACCTGCTCGAACGGAGCATCCGTCCCGCGACCCATCGAAAAATTCTTCGCGAACTCCAGAAAGCAGAGCCCCGGGTACAGTGTCGCCGCATTCAAGCTCCGCATATTCGGCGACGGATTGATCCACGGCAGGCCCGTATTGTCGAACCAATCGCCCCGATGCCAATCCTCCATCCGGATCACTGTGAGATTGGCGCCGATCTTCTTTTCCACATTGAACATTTGCGCAAGCTCGCCCATCGTCATGCCATGCCGCGTCGGAAGCCCCGCGAACGAACCCACAAAACTGGTATTCGAAGCATCCAGCAGCGGACCTTCCACATGCACTCCCGATACCGGATTCGGCCGGTCCAGCACGTAATACGGAATGCCCGCTTTCGCCGCGGCTTCCATGCAATAGCTCATCGTGGTCTCGTACGTGTAGAACCGGGCGCCCACGTCCTGAATGTCGAACACCAGCGCGTCCAGACCCTGCAGCATCTCGGGCGTCGGCCGGTTCGTTTTGCCGTACAGGCTGTAGATCTTCAGCCCCGTCGCCTTGTCCACCGCGTCCTCAATACCCGGCCGGTCCTCCACCCCGCCGAAGCCGTGCTCGGGCGAAAACAGCGCGCCGATCTTCACGCCGGCCTGCACCATCACGTCGATGTTCCGGCGGCCCGCGGCGTCCAGGCCCGTCTGATTCGTGATCAGCCCGATCCGCTTTCCCGCGAACGGCCGGAAGCCCTGCGACTCCAGCACATCCAGTCCCGTCTTTGTCGCGCCCGTGCGATTCTCTTCGCGCCGGAACCCCGCCGCCGCCAGCGTTTCGTCATAGCCCGTAAGCGTCACACCTTGAGAGGGAATGCCCAGCGACGCCGCGGCGATCGTCGCCACCTTCGTGCGCAGCGCCACCACACTCCCATGCCCGTCCGGATGCACCGCGTTCGTCAGCAAAATGACGTAGCTCTTCGTCGATGGGTCGATCCAGATTGACGTGCCCGTGAAGCCCGTGTGTCCAAACGAGCCGATCGGAAACAACTCGCCGCGATTGCTGGAGAACGGCGAATCGATATCCCACCCCAGACCGCGCAGAATAGGCTGATCGGCGGGGCTCTGCGGCTCCGTGAATTTCTCCACCGTCAGCGCGCTCGCGATCTTCACGCCATCGAGCGTGCCCCCATTGATGAGCATCTGCGCAAACCGGGAAAGGTCATCGGCGGTCGAAAACAAACCCGCGTGCCCCGCTACGCCGCCCATGTACCGAGCCGTCGGATCGTGCACTACGCCGCGCAGCGGAACGCCGTTGAGCGGGTCGCGCTGTGTCGGCGCGATGCGCGCAAGCATAGACACCGGCGGCAGGAACATCGTATCCTTCATCCCCAGCGGCAGGAAAATATTCTGGCGCGCGTAGGCATTCAGCATTTCCCCGCTGAGGCGGTGCACCAGTTCGCCGAGCAATTCAAAATTGATGTCGCTATACAGGAAGTGCGTGCCCGGCGGATTCGCCGGCATCTCGGCATACGCCATCTTCATGCCCGTTTCGTAGCCGCTCCAGGCGGGCGACAGCGTCAGGTCGGGGCGCAGTCCGGAAAAATGGGTCATCAGGTTGCGAATGGTAATGGTGCTCTTGCCCCCTTCGAACTCCGGGATGTATTGCGTGATCGGGTCGTTGAGCCGGAACTTGCCCTCGTCGAAAAGCTTCATCAGGCTCGTGGTCGTGGCGATGACTTTCGTGAGCGACGCGAGATCGAAAACCGTGTCCACCGTCATCGCCTCTACCGCGGGGACGAGCGCGCGATTTCCGTACGCCTTCCGGTAGACCACCTGGCCGTCATGGCCGATCACCAGGACCGCGCCGGGCATTTTGTGTTGCGCTACGGCGTCGTTAATGGTCCGGTCGATTGCATCGGCGCCCGTGAACGTCTGCGCGCAAAGAGCGGTGGCGGCGAGCGCGGCGCACCAAAAGAGCTTCATATCCTCTATCATATGTCATCGTTTTTTCACGGTTCGTGGACCCGCGATTCCGGCAAAATGAAAATGATGCCGCGTTTTCTCCTCTTACTCGCCGTTGCAGCCTGCCACGCGCAGACCCAGAACACTGACGATGACGCGCAGAAATGGAACCTGTTCTTTCAAGCCACTTCGATCGGGCAGTTTCATCCCGCCTTCGACGCGGCGTATTCGGGTCCGCTCAGTCTGGCCGCGCACGCCGAGGCGGAAGTTTCGCTAACGAGCACTCTATTCTTCGGATGGCAGGCGGCGAAACACACGCAATTCTATTTCGACCCCGAGATCGCCGGCGGCCGCGCTTTCAGCGGCACCACCGGAATCGCGAATTTTCCCAACGGAGAAATGCCGCGCGTCGCCACCGCCACGCCGAAACCATATCTGGCCCGCGTCTACGTGCAGCACGACTTCGGCTTCGGCCCGGAAATGGAAAAGCGGGAGAGTGACGAGAATCAGCTCGGCAATGCCCGCCCCATGACGCGCTACACCATCGTCGCCGGACGTTTCACCGTCACCGATTTCTTCGACCAGAACCGCTATTCCCACGATCCTCGCACGCAGTTCATGGGCTGGGCGGTGATGTACAACGGCGCGTGGGATTACCCCGCCGATACGCGCGGCTACACCTGGGGCTGGGTGCACGAGTTTCACACCCGCCGGTGGAGCGCGCGCTATGGTAGCGCCGCGATGCCTCGCGTAGCCAACGGCCTGCGCTTCGATCGGCGCCTGTTCCGCGATCGTTCGGATATGTTTGAGGGCGAATACCGCACCAACTTCAGCGGCCACGAAGGCGCAGTCCGCGTGCTGCATTACCAGAATCGCGGCGATATGGGCAGCTACGCCGGCGCGTTGCGCATGCCCGGACGCCCGGACGTCACTGCCACCCGCCGCATCGGCGCCCTGAAGTACGGCTTCGGAATGAGCGCGGACCAGGAGATCGCCAAGGGGCTCGGCCTTTTCAGCCGCCTCGGATGGAATGACGGTAAAACGGAGAGTTTCGCGTTCACGGTGATGGACCGCCTCGCCACCATCGGCGTCTCCCTGGACGGGTCACGATGGAACCGGCCGAACGACACCATCGCAACGGAGGTCACTGCCGCAGGCCTCAGCGCCGTGCACGCCGCGTATCTTTCACGCGGCGGCCTGGATTTCCTGATCGGGGACGGAGCCCTTCGTTACGGTCGGGAAACCACCAGCGAAACCTATTACCAGGCAAAGCTGACCGGCCATTTGTTCGTCTCACTGGACCTGCAGCACATCGCCAACCCCGCCTACAACCGGGACCGCGGACCGGTTTGGGCGCCCTCTCTCAGGCTCCACGTCACCGCCGGCCGGTAGCGCTAGTATCCGCCGGGCTCCTGCCCGGTCCCAAATCGGCGCGGAGCGCCGACTCCTGGAATTTGGCCATTTCACCCTTAATCCGCGAGCAGTCGCGCTCCGCGCGACCCGACAGGAAGGATTACTGTCGGCACGTGGCAACAGGAATCTTTCCCGTTGCGGCGAACGGAGTTCGCCCATCGGCGCGGAGCGCCGACTCACTTCACCGCGACCGGTCGGCCGAAGAACTGGTAGCCCTCTGGTTTTTCACCTCGATCTCATTGACAACCTGCTGCACATTCGGGACTCCGGTCGCCATCCGCTCGATGTCCGCACGCATCTGCGGCGTTGCCAGCTCGCCCTTCAGCGTAACCACGCCGTTCTTTGTGCTGTGCCGGACCCCTTTGATGTTCGATTGCGCGAGCGCGGCATCCAGGTTCGCTTCAATGCCTTTGTCGAGGTCCGAATCCACCGCGCGTGCCGCGCTGTCGCCCTTCGGCAACACTGCGATCTCATTGGCCACCACCTGCCCGCCCACCAGTGGTTGCGCGATCTGCTCCGCCTGGGACTTCTGCTCCGCTTGCGCCACGTTGCCGCCCAACGTGACCACGCCCTTATCGCGATCCTGCGATACCGTGACGCTATTCAAACCCGCCTGCTTCAGCGAGTCTCTGACTTTCCCCGCTACGTCCGGCGCGCGGTTATTCGCGCAGCCGATCAGGCCTGCCAACGCAAGTGCGACAAAAGACAATTTCAGAGTCATGCGTGCTCACTCCTTCTCCGTATACGCAGATTGCAGCTACCAGCCCACTGGACGGCTTCATCCAAAGCTATACTGAGCTTTCGAAAACAATGAACACTCACGTTGTTACTTTCGGAGAAATCATGCTCCGGCTCGCCCCGCCGGGGTTCGAGCGTTTTCTGCAAACGCCGCAATTTCAGGCGACCTTTGGCGGCGGTGAAGCCAACGTCGCCGTGTCCCTCGCCGCCTTCGGAGTGCCCGCGAGCTTCGTCACCGCTCTGCCTGAAAACGCCATCGCCGATGCCGCCGTTTCCGAATTGCGCCGCTTCGGCGTAGACACTTCGAAGATCGTGCGGCGTAAAGGCCGCGTCGGCATTTACTTCCTGGAAGCGGGCGCCAATCAGCGCGCCTCCAAAGTGGTCTACGACCGCGATTACAGCTCCATCGCGCAGGCGCAGCCGGGCGATATCGATTGGGACGCAACGCTGCAGGGCGCGGGCTGGTTCCACGTCACCGGCATCACGCCCGCGCTGAGCGCCGGCGCGGCAGCGCTTTCCATCGAAGGAGCAAAGCGCGCCAGAGAGAAAGGCCTCACCGTTTCCTGCGACCTGAACTATCGCAAGAACCTCTGGAAATACGGGAAGCAGGCTTCGGAAGTCATGCGCGAGCTCGTGCAGTATGTCGATATCGCGATCGCCAATGAAGAAGATGTGCAGAAAGCTCTGGGGATTGCGGCTTCCGTTGACGTCGAATCGGGCAAGTTGGACCACTCGGCGTACGAGAAGCTGACCGTTCGCGTGCTGGAGGAATTCGGAACGCTCAAAGCCATCGCCGTCACCCTGCGCGAATCGCACAGCGCATCGCACAATGGCTGGGGCGCTTGCCTCAATGACCGGTCGAAGTTCCTCACCAGCCGACACTACGAAATCACGCACATCGTGGATCGCGTCGGCGGCGGCGATAGCTTCGCAGCCGGCCTCATCTACGGCATGCTGGCATTAGAGGACCACGCGCAAGCGTTGGAGTTCGCCGTCGCGGCGAGTTGCCTGAAGCACTCTGTGATCGGCGATTTCAACCGCGTCACAGGCGATGAAGTGAATAGCCTGCTCAAAGGCGGCGGCTCCGGACGCGTTCAGCGATAGCCCCACTCTTCGTTGAAGAACCCGGCCGATATCACTCTGCCTGCGGCGTCCCGAATCGCCCAGTCCGGCAGCTTCGGCGTCTGCCTCGCGTTGCTGGAATTCGCCGCTGCGGCAAACGTGAAACCGCTGTTCAGTACAACGTACTTCTTCGGGTTTAAGGGATTCGGATAAATCAGAACGGGTATCGTGCCCGCGCTCCACTTCACCGGCAGCCGGTCCGCGATTCGCTGGATGATCCGGTTGCTTTCCGGGTCGCCCCAAAGAATCAGGTTGCTGCTCGCGATATCGGCCTCCGTCAAATCCCGGTCCGTGCGCACTTGCGGCTCTCCGCGAAACTGAGTGCGCCACTGCCGGATGGCCTCCGCTTCTTCCGTCTTCACCCAATCCGCGGGCGTGCCCGTCGGCGTCACAAAAACGAAGCTGTCCAGAAAAGCGTCGTCGATAGGTCCTTGCAGTCCATGCCGCTTGTGCAGGCCCGGCATTTCCGCGGAATCCGCCACCGTCCACCGCGGCCCCGCTTTCCGGAAATGCGCGATCCAGGACCGGTCGGACATGGGACCCGGCGCCGTGACGGTCTGGCCGTCCAGCGTTACTCCCACCTTGCTCGCCACGTTCAGCGGGCAGCCGCCAGGCTCAAACTCCAGCGTCAGCGCCGTCACGTTGGTCGTCCGGAGCGTCACGGCTGAATCCCCTGTGATGTCTGCATCTACGCGCGCACGCTGCCAGTGTTCGCCCAGAGCATCCACGGTAAGCCACTTCATCCGGTTATACGCCAGCGTCCATGTGGTGAACCTCAGCGTCCGCGGATACGGATCGCGCCCGCGCCGGGCGGCGGCATCCAGAATGCGATCGATCTCCACTTTCGAATCCGGATGGTACTTGTGCTGCGTCTGCGGACCGGTAATCCGCATGAGCCGCATGCCTTCCTCGCTCATGGCGCGTTCCATTATGTCCGCGGCCTGCTTCTGCGGATCGAGTTCGCCGTTGTAAGCCACAGTTACCGTGTTATATAGATTCGCCGCATAATCCACTGCGTCGTATAAGTGGAACAGCTTCTGCTCCCATTCGGGCGGCGCTCCGGGACCGGAGGTATGCAGTTTCTGATATTGCATGGTCTCGCTGAAACCCGCTCCCGGCGCTACCGCGGCCCACAGCCCCGCGTAATGCGCGCCGATATGCCACGCCGACGCGCCTCCCATGCTGAAACCGCGCACCAGAATCCGGTCCTCGTCAATCGCATAGTGCCGCTTCACGTCGTTCAGCGCTTCGAAGAAATCCACTTGGCCCGCGAACTTACTCGCGTTGCAGAAACGTCCGTATAAGTGGAGCACAATCGTGTCGCGAGGCGTGAACTCTCCCTTATTCTTCTCCCGGTCCGCCAGAAAGTTGACTTCGCTGAGCGTCTCGTTGCGGCCATGGAACCACGCATCCAGCCGCCACCGGTGCGGAACTTCCGGCGAGTACGAAGCCGGCATAACGAGCCCGTACGGCTGCACGCTCTTGTCGATTTTCGATATATAGCCTCGTACGATGAGGCCCGTGGCAGTAGTCCAGGGCGCCTTTCCAGCAGCCAGTGCAGCCGCGCGCTCTTCCCCGTGTTGCAGCAGCGCACGCGCCTTGCCCACCTCGTCCGCCTTGAAGAATTCGTTGTACTGCAGCGCGTATCGGACCGCTTCGCTGTAGATCTCGACGTCCGGCAGCAGCGGGTTGCCTTTCAGCCTTGCAATCTCCCCGCGAAGATGATCGAGCCCGGCCTGCAGTTCGGCGCGATCGCCAGCCCCGATCGCAATCCCCGGTGGCGGCACCTGCTTGGTCTGCGCCGTTGCCACGGCCGCAAACGCCGCCAAAGTAAGCAATAACTTCACTGCACCGCCTCCCGGGGGTCGGGCTTAACCAGTAACTGTTGTGTGTAAGTGCGTCCGCCTGCCGTGAGCCGCACCGTATAAGTGCCGGGCGGCATCCATTCACCCTGCCGACCGGGTGTATCTCCGTAAATCGCAGAGATGGGATACTCGAATTCGCGGCGTCCAGCCTCGCCCGTTGCGGCGGCGTGCAGGTCCCACACGAAGCGATGCATTCCCGCCGTCGCAGGCAGCGGCTGAAACGGCCTGATCCAGTACAGCGGCACATTCACCGACCGGTCGACCGGCTCCGGCCGGTCCTCGCTCGAATACCGCCGCACCACCTTCCCGTCGCCATCGGCAATCTCGATCGCCACCGCCCCCGGCTGTTTCAACCAGTAATACAGAACCGCGCCGTCGGGAGGATTCTTGCCCGCGGGCTCTTCCGGCGGCAGAGGCGTATCGGTATTCGTGTCTCTCGCCACCCGGTAAGTCACTCGCGGAGCGAATAAGTGCGCCCCCGCCGCGGTTACTTCCGGGGTAAGCTGTCGCAACGGAGAGATATCGTCCAGAATCCAAAACCCGCGGCCGTGCGTGCCCACCACCAGGTCGTCGTCATGTACCACCAGGTCTCGGATCGAAGTGGCAGGCATATTCAGCCGCAGCGGACGCCAGTCGTCGCCGTCGTTGAAGGATACGTACACCGCGGCCTCCGTGCCGGCGTACAGCAGTCCCTTGCGCACCGGGTCCTCGCGCACCGTATTCACCGGCGAATCCGGAATCCCGCGCGTGATCTCCTGCCAGGTGGCGCCGTAATCGTGCGTGCGGTATATGTGCGGCTTCAGATCGTCGACCCGTAAACGGTTGATCGCGGCGTACGCGGTTGCCGTGTCGAAATGTCCGGCATCCAGTTGCGCCACCTTGCTCCACGGCGCGAGTCCCGGCGGAGTTACGTCTTTCCACGCCTTGCCGCCATCACGCGTCACGTGGATGAGCCCATCGTCGGTGCCCGCCCAGAGTACGTTCTCATCGAGATAGGAAGGCCCCAGCGAATACACCACACCGCGCCGTGTGGCCTGTTTCTGCGCCGCTTCCGGATATCCCGCGACACTCGGCGGCAGAGCGTAGGTCGCGCGTGAAAGATCTCCGCTGATGGGCTGCCACGTCTGGCCGCCGTTCGTTGTCTTCAGCACCATCTGCGCGCCGAGGTACAGCACATGCGGATTCACCGGCGAGAACATCAGCGGCGCCGTGCGAAGAAACCGATAACTCCCCTTCGGCGCGACATCTTCCACCGTGCCCGTCCTGCGGTTGTACCGTGTGGTGCGGCCGCCGTAAATGATGTCCGGATTCAGCGGATCGGGCGCGAGGTACGCGTACTCTTCCGCGCCCACCGGATGCCAGTCCCGGAACGTGATCGCGCCATCGTTCCCGCGGCTCGCGACGCCCGCCGACCCGCTTTCCTGCTGTCCGCCATACACCCAATACGGAAACTGATTGTCCGTGATCACGTGGTAAAACTGCGCCGTCGGCTGGTTGTACCAGGAACTCCACGTGCGCCCGTGATTCACGGAGATGGTTGCGCCCTGATCGCTGGCGAGCAGAATAATGTCCGGATTCGCGGGATTAATCCAGACGGTGTGGTAGTCGTCGCCGCCCGGCGCGCCCTTGATCGCCGTGAACGTCGCGCCGCCATCCGTGGACCGGTACGTCGATGTATTAGCGACGTAGATCGTGTCGGGGTTGCGCGGGTCTACGCGCACACAGGCGAAATCGCTGCCGCGCCCGTAAATGCGCATCTCATTGTTGACGCGCCGCCACGTTCCGCCCGCATCGTCGGAGCGGTAAAGGCCGCCGGCATCCCGGCCCGCTTCGACCAGCGCGTACATGCGCCTGCCGTCGCTCGGCGCGATCCCTATGCCGATCCGCCCCAGGCCCTGCGCGAACGTGGGCAGCCCGCCGGTGAGCTGCGCCCAATTCGCGCCGCCATCCGTTGATTTGAAGATCCCGCTCGCCGGCCCGGAAAACACGCCGTTCTCCCACGGACCCTGCTGCGCCTGCCACAGCACCGCGTAAACGGTCTGCGCATTCGCCGGATCGAACGCGAGATCCACCGCTCCCGTGTATTCGTTCTTATATAAGACCCGCTCTAAATGCTGACCGCCATCGGTCGAGCGATACACCCCGCGCTCCGCGTTCGGTCCATACGGATGCCCGAGCACCGCCACAAACAATCGATTGGCATTGCGCGGGTCTACGGCGATTGCGGAAATCTGCTGCCCGTCGCGCAAACCGAGGTGCGTCCAGGTGGCGCCCGCGTCCGTGGATTTGTATATCCCGTTGCCGACCGAAAGGTCCGGCCGCTGCAACCCTTCGCCGCTGCCCACGTAGAGAATTTTCGGGTCCGATGGCGCGACCGCAATGGCGCCCACCGAGCCCGTATCCTGCGCATCGAAGAGAGGATTCCACGTGCGCCCCGCGTCGTCCGTCTTCCAGACGCCGCCATTGTTGACGCCGATGTAAAAGACGTTCGGCTGCGATGCAATACCCGCGGCGCCGACCGTGCGGCCCCCGCGGAACGGCCCGATCATCCGCCATTGCAAACCGGAGTATGTGGATGGTTCGAAGGACTGAGCGGTCAGAAGGAGAGGAAGGAATGCAACACAAACAGACACGCGAAGCATCCGACCACCATATCACTCAGTCGCGATCGGTCTCCAGACCGCTCGCGAATCTAAAGGAGTTTAGCCGCGGCGGCGCCGAAGCAGACCGAAGCCCAGGAACGCGCCGCCAAGCATGCAGAAGGTAGCCGGTTCCGGAGAGAACTCAAACGTGCCCGCATCGTAACGATTCACCGGACCACCATCGAGCTGTTGGGGAAAAATGCCGGCCGAGAAATCGTAGCGCGAATCGCCAATGAATGTGATGTCACCGCCGCCCATATTCAGGTGACTGGTCGTATTCGGGGTGCCGAACGAATTGTAATTGATGTCGTTCCACGCCACCACCGAATAGGAGCCCGGAGCCAGCACGAAGTTTACCGGCAAAAACGCGTCTCCGCCGATCTGGGTGCCCGAATTCGCCGCGGAGAAGGTAACACTCGAACCCACCTGCTGCTGGTTGGAGAGATCGTAAATCAGCACCGTCACGCCGGAGGTGCCATCGGAGCCGTTCAGGTTCGTGAGCACGCCGTTATCGAACGCACCGAGAGCAGTGATCGTGATCGGGGTATTGACCTGGAAGTCCATCCCCAAAGAGCGGCCCCAGTTCTGCAGAGACAGGTTCGTAACGTCGTTGTTGTATGCGATGGTGTTGGCGTTAGCGGTACCCGCCAAGCAGCCCGCAATCATCACAATGGTGCCGAAATTGAAGCGCACGGGATTTCCTCTCGACAGAGTATGGCAAATAGCGCACGCTTCGGGAAGAGTTTCTGGTACTAAACGGACGCTGGTACCCGAAATTTCGTGTCGGGACGTACGTTCAAGGTTTTGTATGTTTTAGTCCACATACAAAAATATTTTACTCAATAGTAGACAACAAGCTCTTAAACTGCTAATATCAAATTAATACAGACAGCATCCCTGGCGGTGAGTCCCCTCCCACCGCCACTCTCTGAGTGCAGGCCCCGAGATACCCAGCTCGGGGCCTTTACCTTTTGGGCTTGCGAAAAACTAAACGCACTCGAATCCCCGGCACCTTTTACCGCTCCCTGACGGTCACGGCTCCGTATGTGGTTGAATCTTAAAAACTAAACGCACTCGCATTCCCGGCACCGTTTACCGCTCCGTCACGGTCACAGCTCCGTCAGGGATTGTGAAAAATATCGAATTGCTTATTGCCGCACTCAAACGCACTCCGATACCCGGCACCGTTTGCCGCTCCCTCACGGTCACGGCTCCGTATGTAGTTGATTCTGCTAACGGAGCCGCGACCGTTAGGAAGCGGTAAAAGGTGCATCGAAAGGCGAATGGAGCGCGACGTGCGCGAGTTAGACCCTCTTCAACAAAGACGGCAACATCATCAGCGTCCCGCCGTACAGCACCATCGAAATTGCAAACGCAGTCCGGCTTCCCTGATGCGCATCCGGCATCAGCAGCCGGTATCCTCCCGCCAGCATCAGGGGAATCACCAGCCGGGACCACTCCCAGCGCGCCCACCGGCTCGCCCCCGCCGCGAGCGCCAGCGCGCCGGCCGCGATTGTTCCCGTCCGGATCACCGCGCAATACGCGTGCGGAGCATCCGCGCCCAACGAACCGTGATATGCCGACGAGAGCACAGCAGCCACCAACCCCGCGCATTCCCACACCGCCGCACCGCCCAGGGCCGTCCGCACTGCGTCGAAGTTGCGTCCCTCGGCCCGGCCCGCGAGCACGTACGCGCACAACGCAGCCGCCGCACCGAATCCTTGCACTCCGATCCGCGCCGATTCGCTGAGCGGCCCCGTCCACGCCGTCGAAAACACCAGCGCCGGAGCCAGATAGATAATGCCGTGCCATTGCAGTGTCGCGCGATTCCGCTTCCGGCCCGCCCATACGCACGCGGCCGCGAGCAAGCTCCAAGCCGCCGGCAGTGCATCCGCGGGCAGCAGCACCCACGTCGCGGCAATGGCCAGCAACAGCCCGAACGTCGAGTACGTATAAAAGTTGCGGCCGCTTTCCCGCCGTTCCAGCAAGAGAAACGACACCGCGTAGCAAGCTGCCGCACACGCCAGCGCAAATACTCCGATTCCCGGAGCCAGCGCCGGCACCGCCTCCGACATTCTGAGCGCCGCATTCACCGCGATCAGCAGCGCCGCGCCGCATTGCGCCGTTTCGAAACCGGTGAACCGGAATCCGCGCAACAGCGTCCGCACAATCGTGCTTGTGAGGTACACAGCCACAAGCGCCCCTACCAGAGCCAGCAGCGCTCCCGCCGGAATTGGGGCGTACCCCTCCGGCAGCCCGCGCGGATTCGTCACCAGCCACGTCGCCAATAACACCGAGCCGTCCGCCAGCGATGCCGTGAGCCAGCGCTCGCCCAGCCAGTGCTCGAAACACGCCGCCGCCTCCACGAGCGCAGCCGCCCCGATCAGCACCGCCGCAAATGGAACCACATTCTCGGTCGCAACCATCAACGCCGCGGCCGTGCCGCAGCCCGTTACCGTGGTGATTGTCGCGGGAATCAGCAGGGCCTTGCGCCAGGAGAGTTTCAGCCCGCTCGCGATGAATATCAGCAGCACCAGCGCCGCTGCCCACGGAGTCAATGCGCCCATACGCACCGTGGCTTCCCAAACCAGCGGCGCGAGCACCAGCGCCGACGTGAGACTGTGCAGCGTGGTCTCCAGCTTGTGCTCCGCCGGAGTGCGTGCGGCCCACGCTAACCAGGCGAGTGCATACAGTGTGCCAAGCCCCGCACCCAAACTCGCCGGCACACTCCCCGATTCCGTCAGCGCGCGCAGAAGGTACGCGCCGGCGATCCCCAGCAGCGCGCGGCCGAAGAGCGGGAATGCGCCGGCCGTGGCAGCCAGCGCGTCCGTTTGCGGCGCGCCGGCAATTTCGCCTGGCGGCGCCGCGGCAACTCGCGGAGCGATCCCGACGCGCTGTTCAATCGCATCGACCCGGAGCGCGAGCTCTTTCAACTCCTGTTGCAGTGCGTCGAAATCCGGTTGCGGCATGGCAACCTCCGCTGGTTATGCCGATTCGTGCGCAGTCCACGGCGGCAGCAGTTTGATCAGCACAACGAAAATCACGAACGGGAGAATCATCAGCCCGATCGCGGGAAGAAGCCCCTCGCGCGCCGCAAAGGCCACCTTGTAAGTGGTGTAGCCCAGGAAGCTTTTCGAGAAGAGCTGGCCGCCGATCACCACGTTCCAGCGCATGGCGAAAATGCCCACTTCCGTCAGGCAGCAGGCCGTTACATACAGCACGCGCCGCCGCGCTTCGGAGAATTTCCAAAGCTGCGTCGACGCCAGAATCGCCAGCGGACCCAGCGTGCCCGCGCAGATCTGCAACAGCACGTGCGAGCCCCACAACCGCGTGTGCACCATGAAGTCCAGACTGCGGAAGCTCTCGTCGGCTTCGTACGTGCGGTGGATGAGGTCCAGCATCTCGAGCGAGAAATCCACCAGGAAGACGTAGAACAGGTACTTCGCGATGGTGTCCAGGCACCGCATGTCGATGCGCAGCTTCTTCGCTTTCATCGATCCGACATACAGCAGCAGCACCGCCGCGATCCCCGAAACCATCGCGGAAAACAGGAACACAATCGGCATCAGCGGAGTGCTCCACCACGGATTCGCTTTAATCGATCCGAAAATGAAGCCCACGTAACTATGCAGCAGAAACGCCGAAGGGATTCCGATCACCGTGATGACATACCCCACCTTCTCGTCGATGCGGCGCGCTTCCGGGCTGACGTTTTGCGAGCCTAAAGTCAGCGCCCGGTAAATCAGCCGCGTGAAGCCCGTGGTCGTCTGCGCCATGTAAACAATATCGGCGCGAAACTCCAGCCACACCTCCAGCAGCAGCACCACCGTGAGATACCACAGATATACAAATCCGAACATCGCCATGGCGCTCGATGCGTGCGGCGTGAGATACATCTCGAAACTCCGCTCGGGATGCCCCAGATGCAATTGCAGCGGCAGCGGCGCCACCAGAAGAAACGCCAGCGCCGTCAATAGCGCCAGCCGGTACGTGGGCCGCACGGCCTCCACCTTGAAAACGCGTTCCAGCGACGCGAGAATAAACGCGCCCGCCACCAGCCCAGTGATGTACGGGTAGAGCACAATGAGTAGGCTCCATTGCAGCTCCGTTTCGTTCGGGTACATGAAACCGTCTACGCCGGGGATCATCTCATCGCTCCTTTATCGCACCGCGCCGTCGAGATTTTTGTAGAAGACCTTCGCCTCGGTAGCCATGTATGGCTTCAATACCTGCACTTTGTTCTTGCGCAGGAATTCGTGGACCGGGTCTTTGGGATTCTTGAAGTCCACAAGCTGCCGCGCGCCCGTCGGGCAGTTCTCGCAGCACGCCGTTGTCAGCCCCTGCGTGATGCGGTGATAACACAGCGTGCACTTATCCACCGTGTCCGTGCGCGGATCCAGAAAGCGGCACCCGTAGGGGCAAGCCTGCACGCAATACCGGCAGCCCAGGCAATAGGTCTTGTCCACCAGCACTACGCCATCGGGACTGCGGAACGTCGCGCCCACCGGGCACACCTGCACGCATGGCGAATCGGCGCAGTGGTTGCACAGCTTGGGCACGAAGAAGCTCTTCACGTCTTCGCGCAGCAGCGGCGGAAAGCCTTCTATGGCGCCCTTGGGCGATTCCACCTGCGGCTGCTTGCCCTCTTCTTCGATTACGTAGCGCTCGACCCAGGTCCGGAAGTAGCCGTCCGCCACCTGGTTCTCTTTCGAGCACGCGCGCACGCAGTTGCCGCATCCGATGCACTCCTCGATGTCGATGATCATGCCCCACCAGTGGTCCGCCATCTTGTAGGCATCGGGAGCAGGTTCGGCGCCCACAATCTGTTCGAGCGTGGCGCCCGCGGACGCCAGCACAAGCAGCTTGCCGCCAATCTTGAATAAGTCACGCCGGCTAAGGTCCATGTCGGTTCTCCTTTAGAGGTGCGGATTGTGGGGCTTGTGGCATTCCGTGCAGAGCATGCCGCCGGAATGCTCCGCCGTCACCACTTGCGGAAAGCTTTTGGGTTTCGCCGCGTCTTTCTCATGACAGCGGCGGCAGAGGTTCGCCACTTCGGGCAGCTTGGGAACGTTCGCCATGGGATCCGAGGCATGCTGCGCCAGCGGACCGTGGCAAGCTTCGCAGTTCACTCCCGCGTGCTTGCCCGTAGCTTTCAGCTTCGCTTCATCGTCATGGCACATGGCGCACTGGTCGTGGCCGGCATAGGCAACAGGATGTTGCCGGATGAGTTGCAGAGCGCCCGGGCGGTAGTGGCCATATTGTCCAAAAGCCTTCGGCACCAGGGCGGTGCGAACAATCAGGAACAGAACCAAACCCGCGAGCAGAACCGCCGCCGGCCTGATGAGATGACCCGAGTCCCGGAGTAATCGGCGCAAAGCCAACCTCACTAAATTGAATTTGGCTGGCACTCGTGCACGCCTGGGACCAATTGGATTTACCGGACTAAACAGGCCCTATTGTCGTAAATTGCAACACTTTTTCGTTAGAGTGCTGCGCAAAACAACGCAACGAGAATGGGTGAACTGAGTATTTTCCCTACAATGAAGACGTCGTGCGGGCTAGAACAACCGGTCCTGCTTTCGCAGTGTCCCCACACTTCCCAAGTTCGCCAGCGAGAAGGAAAAGTACAGCTTACTCTCATCCCTGATGCCGAAATTGAATCTTCGATATTGCACGCTGAACCCGCAGCAGTCGGTGTTGTACGTCACCTGCGACGTCGTATACTGCACGATCTTCGTCCGGTAGTCGTACGCCACATCCACTCCCGCATTCCATCCCCGGTGCTGCGGATCGCCGAAGCCGCCGCGGAAGTGATACTGATTCCCATACGGCGCCAGAATCGGGTCCGAGTGCGCTTCGAAGTTGGCCGCCGAGAGGAAATACTTCTTCCAGTGGTAATCCACGGACAGGCTGGTATCCACCAGACGGCCGTAAAACGGATCGTAATCGGCCTGCCACTGTATCCCCAACCCATCGACCGGACTGGCGCGCAAAATCGACGCAATTGGCGAATACGATCGCGGACCGGCGACGAACGCATAAGCCGTCAGATCCGCCGTCGCCGCGAACAGATTCGCCGCGCCCGGCAGTACCGCCCCTCCGAAAGTCGGATCGAAGTAGCGGTTCTGCATCAGTTCCCAGGTGAAAATCTCGTGCACGTTGTCGCCGCGCTTGGCGTAAAGACGATTGGTCAGCGAAAGCTGCAACTGGCTGGTGTTGGAAAGTAAGTCCTGCTCATCAAACCGGATGGCGCGATTGAAGTCTTCCCCGATACCTGTAACATACTTGTAAGTCGCCCGCGGCTCGATCACGTGCTTCAACTTATCCCCGAAGACCGTCTTCTTATTGAAGACTCGCGCAAACGACGGAAAAATCACGTCCACCGAGAGATCCCGCGCGCTGCGCGTATAAGTCGAGGGGTTCACCAGGAATTCGTAAGGATACGGATAAGTGCCATTTCTCTGATCGCTGAACGACTGGTTCTCCCCGTAAAACGTCTCGTCGATCCCGATGCTCGGCACAATGCTCACCGGGCCCAGGTGAAGCGCGCTCGTCAGGTGCGGCGCAAAACGCAAGCGCGGCATGAACTCGCGGGTCTGAAACTCGTCGACCAGGTGCTGCCCGGAGTCGAAAATCGGCTCGCTGCGGTAGAGTAAGCCCGCGTCCGAATAGAAGGAGAACCACAGCGGCACGCCATTCCAAAGCTGCGTATCGCGCCGCGAGAAATCCACGTCCGGCAGTTTGTGAATCAGCACGGCATCCCGCAGGAAGTTCGTGCTGCCGTCCGGTTCGGTCACCGGAACCTCGGTATTTTCGAAGTTCTCCAGCCTGGATATGGATGCGTCGAAGGTGTAGTTCGACCAGCTCTTGGTAACGAACCCCACGGAATGAATTTCCGAGCCGATGGCCTCGTTGTAACTCTCGCTCCATTCCTGCCGGAAGCGGAAGCTGCTCACATAATTCACGACGCCGTTGGCAAACCAGCCGTTCGAAAGCGCGCTGTGACCCATGAAATAGACGTTCAGGCCGCTGAATCGCTGGTCGTTCTGCTTCGGGTCGCCGGCGCGATCCTGCACGCCGTATAGGATGAAATCGTAATCGGTGGTGGCGTTGGGCTTGCCGCGGAAGTCCACGTGGTGGGCGAATGCGCTGGTATTATAATCGAAAAAGCGGTAAGTGAGATCGTAACTCGGGTTAATTGCCCAGAAGTAACCCAGCCCCACCATCACGCCGCGCTGCGACCGCGGCACAAAGTTGGGAATCAGAAACCCGCTATGCCGCGGCTCCCGCTCCAGTGAATGGTAAAAATACGGAGTATAGAACAGAGGAATTCCGCGTAAGTAGAACCAGCTCTTGTAACTCTTCGCGCTTTCATAGCGGACAATGTCGAACTTAGGTCCCTTCATCCGCCACCAGGGATTCGGCAACTTACAGTTCGTGACCCAGCCGTTATACAAGATGAAGTGATTCTCGTTCAGCCTCTCCGCCCATTCGCCCTCAAAATGAAACGGACTCGCGCCGCTCAGAACGCCGCGCCGGTTGACGGTCCGCGGATTGGTTTCTCCCCGGACGTTGTACCACTTACCCGTGCCGGCATCGGTGTCGTACTCCATGCGGTCGCACCAGATCTGCTGGTTGTGCAGAAAGTGATGGTAGTAAACATTCCCGACGGCAGTGACGATGCCCGTTTCGGTGTTGTACTCGATGTGGTCTGCCCGAAGGATCATCTCGCTGTTCTCGCCCTCGGCGTGGCCGTCCCACTTCTTGATCGGGCTGCCCAGATCCTGGTTGAGGGCCTGCCCGAACCACTCTCCATGTTTGAGCGTGTCCCGTCCCGGCAGCGCCTGCCAGTTTGGGCCCGAACCAGCGCTGTTGATGGTATCCCCCTGCCGCGGCGGCGATGGGGGATTCTCCTGAGCGGTGGCGCTGACGGCTAAGATCAACGCAACCAATGCAGTAAGAGCCAAATTGTACGTAATGGTCGAAGATTTTTCGTGACAAGCCCGAAGGCTTATGTTAAGAAAAGAAAGAGAAGTTTTCTGGCGGCGCTTCAATCTCGGAAGTTAACACAAATCCGCCGCCCTATGTTGCGGAAGCCAAGACCGAAATGACCTGCAGCTATTGTGGTTCCCGAAATGGCGAAGGCGAGCATCGCTGCCGCCGCTGCGGACGCCGTCCGGACGATACAATCGCCGGAGAGCCCGCGTTGCATCGCACCAATGGCGCGCTCGCCGCTCAACTCCAACCGCAAACCGGCGTCGCGCTGGAAGATGCGCCGCTCCCTGCGCGTCCGTCCGCACGCCCGCTGAACCTGCGCAATCCCGTGCAGCGCTCCCTGTTTCAGGAGCGCAGCTCGAACGTCATTCCCTTCGAAACCTACGCCCCCGCACCCGCTAAAAAGGCTGCGCGCCAGCCTTCCGCCAAGCCGGCTGGAAGCCGCCCGGCAGCGCGCCGCTCGCGCGTGCCCGAAGGCCAGGCCAGCCTCGATTTTCTACCGGCTTCCGCGCCACAGCCGCGCAAACTCGGCACCACCGTGGATGCCGTGATTTATTGCGAAGCGCCCGTCGCCCACACCATGCATCGTGCCGTGGCCGCCATCCTGGACTGGTCGATGGTTTTCCTCGGCTTCGGAATGTTTCTGGCGATTTACTTCGCCGCGGGCGGAGCCATCCCCGGCACGCGCACCGGATTGCTGGAACTGGCATCGGCATTGCCTATACTGGGCTGCGCTTACGGCCTCATCTTCACGATCGCAGGCGCGGAAACGCCCGGCATGCATTGGACCCATCTTCGCCTTACCACGTTCGACGGTTTCCAGCCGGACGCCAAACAGCGAGCTCTGCGTTTCGCCGGCTCCTGCCTGAGTCTCTGCACAGTCGCCGGTCTCCTCTGGTCGTTGGCTGACGAAGAGAGCCTCGCGTGGCAAGACCACATGTCGGGAACGTTCCCCACGCCCAAAGCGTTAGATAACCAAATCTTCCGCCGCCGGTAGGTGCCGGCGGCGGAAGTCGCGCTCCGTCTACTCTCCGGCCATTTCACTCAGCAGCCACGCCAGCCGTTCAAACGCCTCGCCCGCGCCATCGCTCATGCCGCTGTGCAGCATGCCGTCGCGGACCTCACGGGACGAGCACAGCACGCGCGTCGTGATGGTCGTGTGCCCGTTGGCTTCCGTGAACACAATCGAATCCAGCGCCTCGCCCGGAACGTCGTCGAACGCCTCCGTCTGCACGATCTGTTCCGGGGCTTGGATCTCGCGATACTCGCCATACATGCCGAGTTTCCCATCCTTCGGGCCGTGCATCACGAAGCGCCATTTCCCGCCGGGACGGAAATCCACGTCGCAAGTCACCAGCGTCCAACCGTGCGGTCCGAACCAGCGCTTCAAATGTTCCGGCTTCGTATAGGCATCCCACAGGAGTCGCCGCGGAGCATGGAAGGTCCGGGTGAGCACCACCTCGCGATCGCCGTCCATCTCCACTCGCAGCCCATCGCCCACGTGCGAACCCAGCCGCTCCAGGCTCTGCTTCCAACCCGTCTCCATGCCTTTCAGGAACTGCCGCGCGATCTCCTGATGCACCGTCGCCTCGCACATGATGGTGACCCGCGTCTTGCCGCGAACCTCATCGAGCGCCACAACATTGCGCACATCGAAGATGCGCGCGCCCGCCGCGTCGTTCACCCAACTCATGTAGACCAAACGCTCCGGCGCTTCCACCTGCTCGAAGCGGCCTTCCATCGGATAGACGGTTCCGTCCGGACCGCGCATGTCGATGTGGATCCTTCCGCCGGGCCGCGCATCCACCTCGCAGCGCGGCGCGCTGAAGTGGTGCGGACCCCACCAGTTTTTCACGTGCTCGGGATCGGTCCACGCCTGATACACAAGGTCGCGCGGAGCGTCGAATACGCGCGACAGCACCATGCCGAAGCGCTTCTCGGCGAGGTGCTCCGCCAGTTTCGCGAGGGTCTGCTTTCCGCCTTCATCAGCGTGATACTTCCGCACCACCATCTCGCGCTCTTCCGCCGTGGGGAACGTCATGCGCAATTCCAGATCGGTTTTTCCCGCGTGCTCCGTGAAGGTGACCGTCACCTCGCTGTGCACCGGTTCCCCGCCCTGCTCGGGTTCATGGCGGTAAACCAGGCGCGCCGGCCGCTGCACTTCGATAAAGACGAGCCGGTTGTGATAATCGCGGCCGTCGGGACCGCGCATCGTCAGGCGCCAAACGCCGCCCGGTTTAAGATCCAACTGATGCACCGTGGTGTGGAATCCGTCGGGTCCGTACCAGTGCTCCAGGTGCTTGGGGTCTGTCCACGCTTCGAACACCACTGCGCGCGGAGCATCGAACGTCCGCGTGAAAACGAGTTGCCGCTCCGCCTCAACGGCGCTAGCGGTTTTTGGGCTTACGGCCATGCTTCTTCTCCTTCACGTCTTTCTTTTTGGCTTGCAGTTCCTGTAGATAATCGTCCAAGCGGTCGAAGCTCTCCTCCCAGAAGCGCCTGTAATCCTCCAGCCATTCGGATATGTCGCGCAAAGGCGCGGGAGCGATGCGGCAAGGCCGCCATTGAGCATCCCGGCCGCGAGCGATCAAGCCCGCATGTTCCAGAACTTTGATGTGTTTGGAAATAGCGGGCATGCTCATATCGAAAGGCGCGGCCAGTTCGGTGACGCTAGCCTCACCCGAAACCAAACGAGCCAGAATGGCCCGCCGGGTGGGATCGGCCAAAGCCGCAAACGTATTGCTGAGAGAGTCGGTCGCCATGGTATTTAACCAACCAGCTAATTAACTGCTGAGTTAAATATAAACCGGCCCGCCGCGCCTGTCAAACACTTTTTGTGAGGCAGGCACCGTGAACAGCTTCAGCGTCCGCGCTGCGCGCGGATTGCTACCGGGCAGGAGCCCGGCGCATACTGTTCCGCACCGCGAATTCTTACTCGCTCATGTACAATCGATAGCCATGAGACGACCGGCGTGTCTATTAGCCGCGCTCATTTTTACCCCGTGCGCGTTACGTTCTCAAACTCCGCCACAATTCACAGCCACGGACCTCGGCATACTCCCCGGCTTCGCTGTCAGCCAAGCCACCGGTCTCGCCAGCAACGGCTCCGTGGTGGGCTACAGTTCCACCAGCGACTTCTCTTTTGAGGGCACCCACGCCGGACCAACCGGAAAGGCGCAGGGTTGGATCTACGCAAACGGTAAGGTGACGCCGCTGCCCGGTTCGGCCATTACCATTCCGTTCGGCATCAACGCGGCCGGCGAGGTGGTCGGAATCACCACGAACCCGGCTTGGCCCACCGACGTTTCCGTCATCGTGAATTTCGACCCCTTCCTGTATATCAACGGCCAGTACAACACGCCCCCGGCACTGCTGAGCATCACGCAGCCCTGCGGCTCCTGCCAGCAGGTGGCCGCCGAACCCGTGGGCATCGCGGATACCGGTTTGGTCGCGCTGCAAGTCGCCCCGGAGATCAACATCAATCTTTACGGCTCCGCCTGGCCTTACCAGTTGGCCGGTGTGTGGAACGGGTCGCAAGTCACGCAATTTCTCGTGCCGGGCCCTTGCGAACCCATCATCGGAACCACCACGATCATCGTTGGGAACAATCCCGACTTCTGCGTCAGCAACGCGAATGGCATCAGCCGCAACGGCCAATACGTCGCCGGCTCCACATGGTTTCGAAACGCCAGTTATTTCGAACCCACAGTTTGGACGAACGGCCAAGCGCGCACTTACGGACAAGGCGGCACCGCGGTGGGCGTCAACAATCTTGGCGTAGCTGTCGGCGTGCATGGCGGGAGCGCGACGGAGTTCAACCCGGACGGCACAACCACCAGTTTGGGATCGGGTTGGTCGCCCACCGGCATCAATTCCACGGGCTGGGTGGTGGGATATACGGCGAATTATCTCGGGCCCGCAAACTTGAACATACTTCCCGTGGAATTCACCATTCAACCCGGCGTCAGCTCCAGCGTGCTCTGGATCGCCGGAAAGCAATACAACCTCGCGTCACTGGTGACCAATGCCGCCGGGTGGACGTTCGACCTTGCCTACGCCATCAACGATTCAAATCAGATTATCGGCACGGGATTTCACAACGGCGTTCAAACCGCATTTCTCCTTTCGCCGGGAGTCGCGGGGCCGCCCGCTCCGGCGATTAGTCACGTGGTGAATGCCGAAGGCGGCGCCTCCACCATCGCGGCCAATACGTGGGTGGAGATCGACGGCACGAATCTCTCCACCACCACCCGTCCCTGGCAGGACTCCGATTTCCTCAACGGACTCATGCCCACGGCGCTCAGCGGCGTGAGTGTCACCATGAACGGAGAAAAAGCGTTCGTGTATTACGTCAGCCCGACGCAAATCAATGTGCTGACGCCGCCGGACCTCGCTGCCGGCACGGTGCAGGTTGTGGTTACGGCAAATGCCGCCGCCAGCGCGCCCGCTACCTTGTAGGCGCAAGCGCAATCGCCGTCGTTCTTCATTTTCGACGGCGGCCACGACGTCGTCGCGGTCCATGCCGACGGTTCGTTGATCGGCCCGGCGACGCTTTTCCCCGGCCAGAGCACGCCTGCGAAAGCGGGTGAGACGATTCTGATTTTCGCCAACGGCTTCGGGGCCATCCAGCCGCCGGTGACGAGCGGATCTGAGCACCAATCGGGCAGCCTGCCGGCCCTCCCGCAAGTCACAATCGGAGGAGTGGCGGCGCAAGTGACGTTCGCGGGGCTTATCTCACCGGGCCTGTATCAATTCAACGTAGTGGTCCCCTCCTCCGCCGCCGCGGGAGACAACTCCATCAGCGCGACGTACAACGGCGCTGCTACGCAAGGCGGAACGGTGCTCAGTATACAGTGATGGCGGCGGCGCTTCGCTCGCCTCCGACAGGCGAACTCCGATCGCCTGCAACCGGTCTGGAGACCGGTCGCTACTGAACCGCTTTTGCGACCAGGCTTCGTAAGGTGGCCAGATCGCGATAGCCCACCTGATAGGCGGCGACTTTACCGTCTTTGCCGATGACCACGAACGTGGGAAAGCTGCTCACGCTGTAGGCTTCCAGAATTCCCGAGTCGCCGCTGAGCACCGCCGGATAACCGAGCGGGCTCTTCTTCAGAAAGCCTTCCACCACATCCCGATCCTCGCCCGTATTCACGCCAATGACGACGAGCCCCTGATCCTTATACTGCTTCGCCACCGTTTCCACATCCGGCATCGCCGCGCGACAGGGGCCGCACCAACTCGCCCAGAAATCCAGCAGCACCGGCTTGCCCTTGAGCGATGCCAGCGAATACGCCTTCCCGTCCAGCGTCTTCACCTCGAATGCCGGCGCATCCTTGCCCGCCAGATCGGTCGATGGAACGCCCGCGCCCATCACGTTGTCCACAAGCTGAGCGCCATCGGGCGGCGTGAACTTGAATTCGGAATCGGGGAGATCCTCGTCGATCTTCAAGCCGGTCTTGGTCACCTTCTGCGCCATCTCCATGTCGCCGGCGGGTCCGGCGATTTTCATCACCATCGTCATCTGCACGTCCAACTTGCTCTTCTTATCCAGCCAGTAGCGCAGCACCGCTTCCTTAACGGTCATCGGCGCCGGGTCGGTGATGCTGAACTCGCCGGCGCGGTTCTCCACGATCCAACAGTCGTGCTTCTGGCCGCCCACGTCGATGGTCTCGCTCCCCACGGTCTTCTCCGCGATCTTTACCTTCGCCATGTCCGGCAGGCTGTTCACGCCCATGGCAGAGAGCATCGCCGCCGGCCCCATCGCCGCGTTGCGCACGGCGAACTGTTTCGTCAGCCCGTTGAAAATATACGTCATCTGCCCGTCCGAAATCGTGAGCATCTTGACGCCCTGCACCGTGGTTTCGATCCGCATCTTGCCCGGATTCACCATCGCGTTCACCACGTCTGCGCCCACCTTCATAGTCTGCCCCTGGCGCGTGATCTCGGTGGTCATGGAGGCTTTGAACTCCAGGCTGTGAAGACGCTTCTGCGCGGCATCGCGCTCTTTCATCAGGACGCTGCCGTCCGGCATCTCCTGCGCGCACAGCGCGAATACAGCAATAGCGGGAAGGAAAAACAATCGCATAGGGAGGCTTTCTGCCCCGATGCTAGCACACCGCGCGGCCGCCGCCCGTGCGGTAAAATGTTGAGCAATATGAAATTGGCGGCGGTCCTACCGCTTTCCCTCGTCTCTATGCTGGTGAGCATCGCGGTTGCCGCGGACACCATCCCTTCCTCCGCCGCGAAGGACCACGTCAACGAGACTGCTACCGTTTGCGGGAAAGTCTCCGCCACGCGTTATCTGGATTCCTCCGCGAAGCGCCCGACGTTTTTAAATTTCGATAAGCCGTATCCGAACCACACCTTCACTGCCGTCATCATGGGCGAAAACCGCTCCAAGTTCGGCACGCCGGAAGAAACGTACCGCGACAAAGATGTCTGCGTCACCGGCAAGATCGTGCTGTTCAATGACAAGCCGCAAATCGAAATCACCGAAACCAACCAGATCCGCGTGGAATCGAAGTAGGCACCGTGGCGGCCCAGCACTCAGCGGGTACTTCGCGAAGCGCAGTCCGGCCCACTGGACCAGACGCCTCTCGCGAAATCAGCCGTTTTGGTATCCGCCGGGCTCCTGCCCGGTCCCTAACCCGCGCGGGAGCGCGGGCTCAGGCTTGAACCTCATCTGCAAACTCGCCCTGGCGCTGGCCGCCAGCGCAGCGGCCGCCTGGCCGGCGATCGCGCCCGCAGGCGGAAGCGTTCTCGTCAACGTAGTGGATTCCGCTCAGTTGCCTGTCGCCGGCGTGCATCTGGAACTGCTGAGCGGCGGCGGCGTGTTCGCGAAGATAGATACAGACGCCGCCGGACGCGCCGCGTTCGCAGCCGTTCCCGCGGGCACTTACACGCTCACCGCCTCGACCCCCGGATTCGAGATGGCGCGCAAACCCGATCTGCAACTGGCACAAGACGCCACCGTCACGGTTGAAATTACTCTTGTGCCGGCACTGCAGCACAAGGAGAGCATCGAAGTCACCGCCTCCGCCTCGCCCGTCGAAGCCGGGGCGGCGACCAGCGAGAACATCGCCGGTCAAACCGCCAAGGAACTTCCAGGCCGTCCGCCCACCGTCGCCGACGCGCTTCCGTTACTCCCCGGCGTGGTGCGGCGGCCCGATGGCGGTCTGCAAATCTCCGGCAGCGCCGAGCACCGCAGTTCTCTCATCGTCAACTCGGCCGACGTCACCGACCCCGCCACCGGACAGTTCGGACTCACCGTGCCGATCGATATCGTCGACAGCATCAATGTCTATCAAACTCCGTTTCTCGCCGAGTACGGACGGTTCTCCGCGGGGCTCGTGTCCGTGGAAACGCGCCGCGGCGGCGATAAGTGGAAGTGGGAGTTGAACGACCCCTTCCCAGAGTTCTACATTCGAAGCTGGCATCTTCGCGGACTGCGCGACGCCACTCCGCGAATCAACGTGGAAGGCCCGATCGTTCGCGGCAAGCTCTACTTCTCAGAGGGCGTCGAATACGAGGTCCGCAAGATCGAAATCATCACGCTACCGTTCCCTAACGATCAGCGGCGCAGTAGCGGCGTCAACTCCTTTGCGCAGTTCGATTGGGTGCAGTCCGATAAGCACCTGATGACACTCACCGCGCATGTGGCGCCGCAGCGCATGGAGTTCGTCGGACTCGATTACTTCAATCCCCCCGCCACTACGCCGGACGCCTCGATCCACAACTACACCGTGACGCTTTCGGACCACCTCACCATATTCGGCGGAGTGATGGAAAACATCTTCTCCGGAACGCAATTCGGCACCCGCGTATGGGGTAAAACTCAGGACGATTTGATTGTTACTCCCACCGGGAATGCAGGCAGTTACTTTAGCAACTTGTCGCGCACCGCGTCCCGGCTGGCCTGGGCGCCGAGTTACACCTTCCGCTCCGCGAAGGCTTGGGGCACTCATACGTTCAAGGTGGGCTCGTATGTCGCGGAGAGCACCAATCACGGCGTTCGGAACCTGACCGGAGTCGATATTCTGAACTCCGGCTACCGCCTCACGGAGCACATCGACTTCGTCGGCGGGCGTCCGTATAGTTTGACGGACACGGAGTATGCCTTCTACGGCCAGGACCACTGGAGCATCTCGCCGCGGCTCGCCCTCGATCTCGGCGTGCGCGCCGAATCGCAGGAAGTGTCGGCGAGCGTCCGTATGGCGCCGCGCGTGGGCATCGCCTGGACGCCCTTTGCGAATGCGGCCACTGTGGTCCGCGCCGGCTTCGGCTTCTTTTATGACCACGTGCCGCTCAACGTTTATTCCTTCAGCCGCTTTCCGAAGGAGACGTGGACATTTTACGATCCGCTGACCGGCGAGCGATCCGCCGGACCTTTCTTCATCGGCAACGCGCTCGATGTGGTCAACATTCACGAGCGCTTTGTCTTCCGCAAGGGCACTGTGGGAAATTTCTCGCCACAGACGGCAACAGGCAGCCTGCAGGTGGAGCAGCCACTCGGACATTCCGTTCGCCTGCGCGTCGGTTATATCCAGAATCAAACCGCCGGACTGGTGGTGATGAGCGTTGTGCCGCCGGACCCGGTAACTTATGAAGGCGCGCTGGAGCTCACGGGAGCCGGCAGCGCCCGGTATCGGCAACTCGAAGTCACTACGCGCGTGCGCCTCGGCGAAACGCGCACTCTGTTTTTCTCGTACGTGCGCAGCCGGTCGCGCGGCGATTTGAATGACTTCAATACGTTCGTGGGCAGCTTTCCCGTTCCCTTCATCCGGCCGAACCTCTACGGCAACTTACCCGGCGACTTGCCCAACCGATTCCTCTCCTGGGGTCTGGTGCCGCTGCCTCATGGCTTCCGGATCGCTCCGGTAGTAGAGTATCGCAATGGTTTTCCGTATTACAGCGTGGATGCCGCTCAGGGCTATGTGGGTATCCCGAACGCGGCCCGCTACCCTAACTTCTTCGCGTTCGATGCGCGAGTCTCGAAAGACATTCGTGTGAATCCGAAGTACAGCGTCCGGCTCTCTGTAAGTGCTTACAACCTGACGAACCACTTCAATCCCGAGAGCTTTCATAACAACACAGGCGATTTTGCCTACGGCACGTTCTTCGGACAGCGCCAGCGGCGGTTTACCGCCGATTTCGACGTGCTGTTCTAACCCTGGTACCCTGAGGTATGTTGTCCCGGGCTGTTTTCGTTTGGCTCGCCGCAGCGTCCCTTCCCGCGTTTGGAGTTAAGCTGGGAGCGGTGCACCAGTACGGCGGCAGTGAGGCCGAAACTGTAACCGGCATGGCGCGAGATAGCGGCGGTAATCTGTTCGTCGCCGGGACCACTTACTCCTATAACTTCCCCGCGAATGTCAATCAGTTACACCCGGGCAGTTCCGACTTGTGGCGCGGCAATATTCCCATGTTCAGCCACCGCGCGGCGCGCGTTTTTTCCTTAGCCGTCGATGGTAGCCGCCGCGCAATTCTTGCTTCTACCAGCAGCGGACTGCTGCGCAGCACCGACCTGGGCGACACCTGGACCGGCGGCGCGCAAGGCCTTCCCGCCGCGCAGAATGGCGGCATGTTAGCCGTGGGCGCCGACGGCGTCGCGTACTTCGCCCTATTCGGAAGCGGCATTTTCCGCAGCCTGGATGGCGGCATCACCTGGTCGGCCAGTACCAATGGCATCGGCCAAAACCGCTATCAGGGTTTCGCGGATCAAATCGCCGTGGATCCACGAAATCCCGCCAATCTGCTGGCTACCGATACGATCTCCGGACGCATGTTCCGCTCCACCGACGAAGGCGCCAAATGGAATGCTCTACAGCAGGCGATCGGCTACATTGCTTTCGACCCGTCTCGCGCAAACGTCGTGTACGGCGTCAACAGCGGCAGTCTGTATCGCAGCACCGATGACGGCGTTACCTGGACCGCGCTCGAAGCGCTATTCCAACGCGCAGACCGCGTGACAGTGGATGCCGCCGGCGTGGTGTATTGCACTTCATCGCAAGCCGGCGACCGGATCGCCGTAAGCACGGACGGCGGCGTAAGCTGGTTCACTCGCAACGTTACCGGCGCGGGCGCGATTGCAGCGGACCTGGACTCGGGCAAAGTCTATGCAGCCACCGCCGCCGGGGTATTCGTAAGCGCGGACAGCTTTCTCACGTCCAGCAAAATCTCCGCCGCGCCTGAAGTTTCGAGTCTCGCCATCATTCCAGCGGCGGCGCCCGGCGCTCCCGGCGTGGTGTTTTCGGCATCCAGCGACGCGTTCGCCGAAGGCTACGTGATGAAGCTGGACCCTTCCGGCAATCTCATCTGGGCCACTTACCTGGGAGGGTCCGGCTATGACTTCGCTACTGCGGTTGCCGTGGATGCGTCCGGCAGCGTTTACGTGCTGGGCACTACCAGCTCGCCCGATTTTCCCGTGACCCCCGGCGCCCTGACCGAGACCGTACCCGGCAACTTCCTGGTGAAACTGTCGCCCGCGGGTAGCGTGACTTACTCGGCAACCTTCGGTCAAGGCGGCGCCGTAACGGGGCTCGCCGTGGATTCGGCGGGCAATGCCTATACCGCTGGCACGGCCACCACCTTCATCGGCACGGGCCTTCTTTCCATACCTCAGACGCGCGCGGCAACCTGTAAGATCGATGCCTCGGCGTCCCAAGTGATCTATTGCACGAACATCGACGGCGGCAGCGCGCGTTCCATCGCCGTGACGCCGGACGGCACCGCCTATCTCGGCGGAACAGAAAGGATCTGGAGACTCAGCCCCGGAGTCACGCCGGTCTTTGAGTGGGATTTGCCCGGCGCAACCGTATCGGCGCTGGCCCTGGATTCGGATGGCTTGTTGTACGCCGCCGGCAACACCACATCGCCGCAGTTTCCCGTTACAGCGGCGGCTTACCAGCAGCAATTCGTTCCCGCGTTTTACAACCAGATCGCGGGCGCACTGAACGCCAATTCGGGCGATCACGCGTTCGTGTTGCGCATCTCCGGCAATGACATCGTGAACTCAACTCTGCTCGAAGGCGAGAACTGGGAGCATGCGCTGGCCATCGCCGTCAGTAAGTCGGGCGAAGTAACCGTTGGCGGCACTACGGCCTCGAACTCGTTTCCGCTAGCCGGCGCGTTCCAGACGCGCTTCGCCTATTACACCGGCTTCGTCGCACGCCTGACTCGCGATCTCTCCACACTGCTGTTTTCCACTTACGCCGGCGACACACACAATTTCCAGGTCTCGGGACTCGCAATAAGCGACGACGGCGGCGTGTTATTCGCCGGAGATACATCCAACCAGTCCAGTTTCTTCGGCAGCACCAATGAACTGGCGCAAACTTCGGACATCTTCGTTGCGGCGCTTAACCAGATACCGCCCACTACACCGCAGATCACCGGGGTGCTCAGCGCGGCCAGCCAGAACGGCACGCGGATCGCTCCGAACCAGAACATTGTGGTGGCGGTGGAGGGCGTCGCTTCGCCGGATTCCGTTGTGCTGCTTGACGATCAGCCGCTGCCTTTGCTCTCCACTTCGGGCGGCCGCATCGTAGCGAATATCCCGAACGATCGAGCCGTCACCGCGGCCTCTACCGTCCGCGTCAGCTCCGGCGGCGCGCTCTCCGATCCGCTGCTGGTACAAGGAGCGGCGGTCGCGCCCGCCATCTACACGCGCGATCTCTCCGGTCACGGCGAGGGCTTGGTCTTCCACGAAGACGGCTCGCTGAATTCGGCGGACAATCCCGCGGCTCCGGGGTCCATCATCACGGTGGCGTGCACCGGCGTTGGCCACGTGGGCTTCGATGGCGATTATGCAGTGGCAGACACGCCCGTGAGCGTATATGTCGATGGTTTTTACGCGAACGGAGTGGACGCACACATGGTGCGCATCCCAGGGATCGATGGTGACGTGTACGCGATTCGAGTGTATGTGCCCGACCCGAAAATCGACGGCTTCAAAATGCCGCCCTTCGTTTCGCTGACCCTGAATATCGGCGGGACGGCTAACGCCAGCGGCATCCTGAGCCAGCCCGGCGTCGGCATCAGCATCAAACAGTAGTCACCAGCCGACGAGATCTTCAGGCGGGTCCACAAATTCGGCGCCCTGCTCGGCGGCCCGTGCTCGCGCGCAATCGATGGCCTCATTGAGGTCTGTAAACTCGCCCAAAGCTTCAGCTCCTTCGGGCGCATCCGGCAATACAGTTACAGCGCCATTCCACTTCACTACGACGAAAACCTGATGCTCCGGCATGACGCCCATCATACACGTCCCGTGCCACTGTGATATCCATCCGGCCACAGGTACGCAATCCAACACCGTGGGCTTCTCCGCGCTTGGCATTCGGGCCGAACGGAGTCACCAATAAAGTATGGCCTCCGGTGTGGAAACTCCTCCGTATGTAAAAATCGGCACGATTCCCGGCGCAATCAATCTCAAGTTACTCGAAACCGCCCTACGGGAACGGGTGCGCGGCGAAGTGCGCTTCGATGCGGGCAGCCGCGCGCTGTACGCCACCGATGGATCCAACTATCGCCAGGTACCGATGGGAGTGGTGATCCCGCGCGACGAAGACGACGTGGTGCGCACCATCCACCTCTGCCGGGAGAACGGCGCGCCGGTGCTGAATCGCGGAGGCGCCACCAGCCTCGCCGGCCAGTGCTGCAACGTCGCCGTGGTGATCGACTTCACCAAGTACATGCATAACATCATCGAGCTGCACCCCGATAAAAGGTATGCCTGGGTGCAGCCCGGGATTATCAACGACAGTTTGCGCGACCCGGCCAACAAATACGGGCTCACCTTCGGGCCCGATCCGGCGACACACAATCGCTGCACCGTGGGCGGCATGATCGGCAACAATTCCTGCGGCGCGCATGCGCTGATGAACGGCAAAACCAGCGAGAACATCGAAGAGCTCGAGATCATCACCTACGAAGGCCACCAGATGCGCGTCGGCCGCACGACGGAGGCGCAGCTCGAAGAGATCATTCGCGGAGGCGGTCCGCGCGGAGAGATTTACGCCAAGCTGAAGGCGCTGCGCGATAAGTACGCCGGCGAAGTCCGCGCGCGATATCCGAAGATTCCGCGGCGCGTCTCCGGCTACAACATCGATAAGCTGCTGCCGGAGGCCGGCTTCCACGTAGCGCAGGCGCTGGTGGGCTCCGAATCCACGCTCATCACCGTACTGGCCGCGAAGACCACGCTGATTCACAATCCGGCGGCGCGCAGCATGCTGGTGCTCGGCTACAAGGACGTATTCGAGGCCGGCGAGCACATCATGGAAGTGCTGGAGCATCAGCCGATCGGACTCGAAGGGCTCGACGGAAAGTTCATTCGCGGCATGCGGAAGAAGAGGCTGCTGCTGCAGGACCTGAACATGATGCCTCCCGGCGACGGCTGGCTGCTCTGCGAATTCGGCGGCGATTCGCTCAAAGAAGCCGATCAGAAGGCGCACGAACTGCGTGAGCGCATGCAGAAGATGAAGCATGCGCCCACCTGTAAGCTCTACAGCGACATCAACAAGGAGCACATGATCTGGAAGGTGCGCGAATCCGGCCTGGGAGCCACCGCGCACGTTCCCGGCGAGAAGGAGAATTGGGAAGGCTGGGAAGATTCCGCTGTGCCGCCGGCGAATGTGGGTCCGTACCTTCGTGACCTGAAGCGGCTGTTCGATAAATACAACTACACGGGCGCGCTCTACGGCCACTTCGGCGACGGCTGCATCCACACGCGCCTCGATTTCGGACTCAAGACGGCCGACGGTGTCCGCAAATTCAGGGACTTCATTTCCGAAGCCGTGGACACGGTCATCTCACACGACGGGTCGCTTTCCGGCGAACACGGCGACGGGCAATCGCGCGCCGAGTTTCTGCCGCGCATGTTCGGTCCGAAGGTCATCAACGCGTTCAACGAATTCAAAACCATTTGGGACCCGCGCTGGAAGATGAATCCCGGCAAGGTGGTGAATCCGTATCGCATCGACGAGAATTTGCGCTACGGTCCCACTTACAATCCGCCGGAGCCGGAAACGCATTTCCACTTTCCCGAAGATGATTTCAGCTTCGCGCACGCGATGGAGAGGTGCGTGGGGGTGGGCGAATGCCGCAGAATCGACGGCGGCACGATGTGCCCCAGCTATATGGCGACGCGGGAGGAGATGCACTCCACGCGCGGCCGCGCCCGCATGCTGTTTGAGATGCTGCAGGACAACCCGCTGAAGGGCGGCTGGAAAAGCGAGCACGTCAAGGAAGCGCTGGACCTGTGCCTCTCCTGCAAAGGCTGCAAGGGCGATTGTCCCGTGCAGGTGGACATGGCCACTTACAAGAGCGAGTTTCTATCGCATTACTATGCCGGCCGGCTGCGTCCGCGGCATGCGTATGCCTCGGGGCTCATCATGTACTGGGCGAGGCTGGCGTCGAAAGTACCGGCGCTCGCTAATTTCTTTACTCATGCTCCGGGCCTGAGCCAGGTAGCGAAATTCCTGGCGGGCTACTCTCAAAAACGCACGCTGCCTGCGTTCGCGCCGGAGACTTTCAAAGCGTGGTGGCGCCAGAGACCGCGGAAACGCGGAGGCCAGGCGGTGGTGCTGTGGGCGGATACCTTCACCAACCACTTTCAGCCGGAAATCGCGAAGGCAGCCGTGGAAGTGCTGGAGGACGCGGGCTGCGAGGTGCGCGTGCCGATGGCCGATCTCTGCTGCGGACGTCCGCTCTACGACTACGGAATGCTCGACGAAGCCAAGCGCCAATTACTGCACATTTTCGACGAGATGCGCGACGAGATTGAACAGAGCATCCCGGTGGTGGTGCTGGAGCCGAGTTGCGCAACGGTGTTTCGCGACGAGATGCGGCAGCTCATGTGGGGCAATGAGCAATCCAAGCGCCTGGAACAGCAGGTGTTTCTGTTGAGCGAATTCCTGGAAAAGAAGGTGAACGGGTACCGCCCGCCAAAATTGCATCGCAAGGTGTATGTGCAGGGCCACTGCCATCACAAGTCGATCATGAAGATGACGGATGAAGACAGCGTGCTCGATAAAATGCGCACGGAGCATCAGGAGCTGAACGCGGGCTGCTGCGGAATGGCCGGCGCGTTCGGCTATGAAGCGGGCGATCACTATGAGGTGTCGATGGCCTGCGGCGAGCGCAAACTGCTGCCGTTCGTGCGCGGCGCGGAGAAGGATGCTGTTTTCGTGGCGGATGGATTCAGTTGCCGCGAACAGATTGAGCAGGAGACGCCGAGAAAGGCGATTCATCTTGCGCAATTGATCAAGATGGGGCTGGACGAGCAGCGGGGGGTCGGAGTGCCGGACGAATTCCCCGAGCGCGCGTATCCGGGTCGGGCACAGTGCTCCACGCCGGAGGCAAAGCGGGCGCGGACAGGCGCGGCCATCGCGGTGGGAGCATTGGCGGCGGGTGCGGCAGTGTTTTTGGTGGCGCGAGGGCGGCGATGAGTTCACACGGAGCCGCAACCCTGAGGGATTGTGAAAACATATCGAATTGCTTCTTGCCGCATTCAAACGCTCCCTTACGGTCACGGCTCCGCAAGTGCTCGATGCTGCTAACGGAGCCGCGACCGTCAGGAAGCGGTAACAAGTGCATCGAAAGGCGAATGGAGGTACAAGTTCGGGAGACCATTTACCGCTCCCTTACGGTCGCGGCTCCGTTCGTGGTGTTCACGGGTGCAAGAGGCTTCATGGGGAGTGGACAGCGGCTATGAAATCGAAATTGCTTCAGCCGGCGAACCCTCGCACGTTCGCTCTGGTTTTCGAGACGGGCGACGAAGTCGCTTCCACTCTCCTGAAATTCGCGCGGGACAATCAGCTCGACGCGAGCCACTTCACCGCCATCGGCGGCTTCCGCGACGTGACCCTCGGCTACTTCAACATCGAAACGAAGGAGTACGAGAAGATTCCCATTCAGGAACAGGTGGAAGTGGTCTCGCTCGCGGGGGACATCGCCAGCGGCGACAAGGGTCCGCAGGTGCACGCGCACGTGGTGATCGGCAAACGCGACGGCTCCGCGCACGCAGGCCATCTGATGGAAGCTCACGTCCGGCCGACCCTCGAATTGATTCTGGAAGAATCGCCCGCGCACTTACGGCGGAAGATGAATCCCCAATTCGGCATCGCTCTGATAGAGGTTTGAACATGCCCCACGACGCCGAGAGACTCGAACGACTCGATGAGGCACTGAAAAACGCGGGGCTCGACGCGCTGGTCTGTTCCCTGCCTGAAAACGTGCTCCTGCTGACGGGCTACTTCCCGGTGGTGGGCACATCCATCGCCGTGTTCTGCCGGGGTTGCGAAGTGACCCTGTTCGCGCCGCGCGATGAGATGGATCTCGCCGAGGACTGCTACGCGCACGAAATCATTCCCTTCGAGCCGGGGGCGCTCGACAGAATCACGAATGCGGTGGAGGCAGTGCGCGAGCCGGTCAAGCTGGCGATCGCGAAGCTGCGGCTCAGCGGCGCCGTTGTGGGCTACGAGTGTGGAGCGGCATTTCAACCCGCGTCATACGTGTCGATGCATTTGTACGGCAGCGCGATATTGGATCTGTTTTCCGCGGCCGAGCTGCGGCCCGCATCCGAGTTGATAGCCCGGCTGAAAAGCGTGCTGACCGCCATCGAGCTCGACCGGCTACGGCGCGCATGCCGGGTAGCCGAAGCGGCTTATGAGCGAGGGCGGTGCTGCCTGCGCGCGGGCTTGAAGGAGACCGAAGCAGCAGCGGAATTTCGCGCTCCGCTCACGACGGTGGGTAGCGGCTTCGAAGGCGTAAATCGCGCCGATGGGTCCGTGTTCTGCATGTCCGGCACGAACTCGGCCAAGGCGTACGGCGCATATGCGCGGTCGCGGTCGCGCGAAATCGAAGTGGCGGACCTGGTGCTCACGCACTGCAATTCGCACGCCGACGGCTACTGGACGGACATCACTCGCACGTATTGCATGAACCCGGTGAACGAGCGCGAAACGAAGATGTACCACGCCGTCGCCGAGGCAAGCGCGGCCGGTTTCGACGCGGTACGCCCGGGAGTGCGTGCGCCGGATGTGGATCGCGCGGTGCGCGACGTGCTGACGAAGCACGGCTTCGGTGCGGAGTTCAAACACGGCACGGGGCACGGAGTGGGTTTCGCGGCGATCAACCACAACGCGCGGCCGCGCATTCACCCGAAATCGGACGACACGCTGGAAGCGGGGATAGTGTTCAACATCGAGCCGGGCATTTACGTGGAGGGCTTCGGCGGAATGCGGCATTGCGACATGGTCGCGGTGACGCCCGGCGGGGCCGAACTGCTCACGCCGTTCCACTCGCGCATGGAGGATTTGATCAGATGAAATCGCAACCTCGTTTAGGTTTTCCGCGGCGGCAACTTCCGCCGATGGCGCACGTGACGCGGCGGCTGCCCACGGAACACGTCGAGCATCCGGACCAGGACGTGTGCCGGCAACTGCTGGATCGCGGTCTCGCCAAGCGGGTACGGCAGGGTGCGCGCATCGCGATCACGGCAGGCAGCCGCGGCATCGGCGCCCTGGTGCCGATTCTTTCCGGCATCGCGACGGCCGTGAAGCAGTGCGGCGGCGAGCCGTTCATTGTGCCGGCGATGGGCAGTCACGGCGGCGCGACACCGGAAGGACAAACGGAGATTCTGCGCCTGCTGGGCGTGAACGATGGCGCGGCGGGCATGCCGATTCGCTCCACCATGGAGACGATTGAGCTGGGCATGGCGGCGAATGGCGCGATGGCCCACCTGGACCGCTACTCCGCCGAGGCCGATGGAATTATCGTGCTCGGACGAACGCAAATCCATCCGGAATCCGCCGAAGGACTCGCGAGCGGCCTGCTCAAAATGGTGACCGTCGGGTTGGGAAAGCAGCGGGGCGCGCAGCAGGCGCACAGTCACAAGTTGTGGGATTCCGTGCGGCACGTGCCGGAAGTGGTGCTGCCGAAGTCGAAGATCATTTTCGGGGTCGCGGTGGTGGAGAACGGATACCGGCAGCCTCTGAAGATGGAAGTGGTGGATCCGAATTACCAGGCGTTTCTGGAATCGGACAAACGCTTGCTGTTATTGGCGCAGCAGCACGCGGCGAAACTGCCGTTCGGCAACATCGACCTTTTGATTGTCGATGAGATGGGGAAAACCATTTCGGGCAGCGGCATGGATTTGAATGTCATTGGGACGTATCGCGCGACGGGCAAGGGTCCGCACGAGCCGGAGATCAAGCGAATCGTCGCGCTATCGTTGACGGAGGCGTCGCTCGGGAACGCGCTCGGAATCGGTCTCGCGGACTTCACGACGCAGCGCCTGTTGGATGCGTGGGACCCCGGAGTCAGTTACATCAATCTGCTGACGGCCATGGAGCCGGAGTCGACTACTCATGAGGGTCCGTTTCCTTTGGCATTGCCGACGGACCGCGAAGCGATCGAGGTGGGCTTGTATTCGGCGATCGCCGGCGAGCATCCCCGGGTCTGCCGGATCAAGAGCACGGCGCGGCTGGACGAGATGTGGGTTTCCGACGCGCTGCTGACCGATGCGGAGATGGACCCTTCGATCGACGTGAATGGGGCGGCGAGTGAAATGCCGTTTAGCGCAGCGGGGAACCTGTTTTAGTTTTGGGCTGCGATTCTGAAGCCGTAGTCGGCGTAGCGGAAGTCCGGTGGGATGCTGCTTCTTGCGGCGCAGCGGGCTATCTTGATTTGGTGCCGCCAAGCTCCTCCTCTTGAGGATTTGCGGCTTCCTTGCGGCGGCCCTTGCGGGTTATCGGACGGGGAAACGGCGTAGTAAGTGGGGTCAAACCAGTCGCTACACCATTCGTGCACGTTCTCGCACATGTCATAGAGACCGAAGTTATTGGGGACGCTGGTGGCCACTGGTTCGGGTCCGGTCTTCCAACGGGCGGCATAGTTCTCGCGGGTTTCCGGCGGCTCGTCTCCCCACGGAAACCGCTTGCCCTCGAGCCCCCCTCGTGCCGCGAATTCCCATTCTGCTTCGGTGGGGAGGCGCACTTCCCTTCCCGACGTTTTCGAGAGCCATTCGCAATACGCTACGGCATCGAACCAACTTACTTCCGTGATGGGGAGCTGACTACCGGCGTCAGCGATAGCGCGGAACCGCGACCAGTCGCGCCTCGTAACCTGATACTTCGATAAGTAGAACGGCGCGACAGTTACCCGGTGCACGGGCTGTTCTTCGTCTCTTCCATCGGCTTGGCCCATGAGAAATTCTCCGCCCGCAATGGAAATGAGATCGGCGATCACCGCTTCCGGCTCTTTCGCCGTTTCGGCTCTTCCTCGAACAGGGAGAATTGCAACTTCCGCTCATTGGCGTCCACGCGGTCCAGGATCACTCGCACCTTGTCTCCGATCGAAAACTCGCGGCGCGAGTGCTTGCCCACGATTTTGCGCACGTTCTCCTGATACGTGTAAGTGTCTCCGGGCAAGGTATCGATGGGCACAAGGCCTTCGATGAACAGGTCGGCAAGCTCGACGAAGAGGCCGTATTTGGCGGTGCTGATGATGAGGGCTTCGAACTCTTCTCCGACGCGCTCGGCCATGAACTTTACCTTCTTCCACTCGACAAGCTCGCGCTCGGCGTCGGCGGCGCGGCGCTCGCTTTGCGAGCACTCGTCGGCGATGACGCGTAGCTCGCTTTCGGGCGGTGTTTCGCGCTCGGTGAGCACGGCGCGCAGCAGGCGATGCACTTCGAGGTCGGGATAGCGGCGGATGGGCGAAGTGAAGTGCGTGTAGCTGTCCGCGGCGAGGGCGAAGTGGCCTTCGTTATCCGTGCTGTAGCGGGCCTGGCGCAGCGAACGCAGCATGAGGTAACTCAGAATGCGTTCTTCGGGTTTGCCTTCGATTTTCGCCACCAGCCGCTGATAGTGCTTCGACGTAATGTGCAGCTCCGGCCCGGTCATCACGATGTCTTTGCGCTTCTTCGTGCCATCGCGGTGGCGGTCCGTATAGGCGAACTTCCTGACGGGAATTGCTCCCACGCCGAGCGAGTAGCCGAAGTGCGCGGCCACCTCTTCGAATTCCAGCACGCGCTTGGGATCGGGCTTCTCGTGAATGCGATAAATGGACGCGATGCCCGCATTTTCCAGATGCGAGGCCACCGCTTCATTGGCCGCGAGCATGAACTCTTCGATCAGGCGGTGGGCGATGTTGCGCGGCGCGCGCGTTACGCCGGTCATCGCGCCGAACTGATCGAATTCGATGAGCGGCTCGGGAAGGTCGAAATCGATCGAGCCGCGGCGGACGCGCTTTTTATTGAGGATGAGCGCGAGCTCCTGCATCAGCTCGAAGCGCTCGACGAGCGGTTTGTAGCGATCGCGCAGACCGGCATCGCCTTCGAGCAGCAGATGAACGTTGGTGTAGGTCATCCGCTCGGCGCTGCGAATCACTCCAGCGGTGAATTCCTGGGCGACGACTTCGCCCTGCCGGTCAATCTCCATCAGCGCGGACATCACGAGGCGGTCGGCTTGCGGCACAAGCGAGCAGATGTTGGTGGAGAGCTCGAAGGGCAGCATCGGAACTGCGCGGTCCGGGAAGTAGACGCTGGTGCCGCGGAGGCGGGCCTCGGCATCGATGGGGGTTCCGGGGCGGACGTAGTGGCTCACGTCGGCGATGTGGACGTGGAGCGCGAAGTGGCCATTCGGCAGACGGTCTACCCAGACGGCATCGTCGAAATCGCGCGCGGTTTCGCCGTCGATGGTGACGATGTCGAGAGCGCGGAAGTCGCGGCGTCCGGCGAGCTCGCGCGCGGAGATGATGTTCGGAATGGACTGCGCCTGCTCGACAACTTCGGGCGGAAACTGGTGCGGCAGGTGATGCTTGCGGATGACGATCTCGACGTCGACTCCGAAATCGTCAGGATGGCCGAGAATCTCGACGACGCGCCCGACGGGGCTGCTGCCCTTCTCGGGATATTCAAGAAGCTCGACGTTCACAACCATGCCAACGAGCTCTTCGACGCCGGAGACTTTCGGTGCGACGACGCCGATGCGGTCCATGGAGGGCGTTTCGGGCGGGAACTCCATGCCGTCAGGGATCTCGATCCACTGGCTTATGCGTTCGTCCTGCGGGACGACATACTGTCCGCGGCGGCCGATGCGAAATTCGCCGACCACGGTGGGGTGCGCCCGCCTGAGCACTTTGACGATTTCGCCATCGGCGCGTCCGCCGCTTTCGATGCGGGAGATGCGGACGACGACGCGGTCGCCATGCATGGCCTTTTCGGCGGATTCGGGCGGGATGAAGACGTCGCCGGAGATGCCTTCGATAGGGCGCTCGGCGATGAGGAAGCCGTAGCCGTCGCGGTGCATTTGCAGGCGGCCGACGGCGAATTCGCGGCTGCGCGCCGTGACGGCGAAGTGTCCGTTGCGGAGCTCGATGAGGTCGCCGCGCGCGGTGAGGCGGGTGAGGGCGGCTTCGAGCTCTTCGCGTCCTCCGCCTTTGACGCCGAGCTCGCGGACAAGCTGCTTGAAGTTGGCGCGGGAATGCGGCAACTTGGACATGTGCTGTAAGAGCGCCGCGTCGGTCACACTTCGATTTTACTTACAACGCGGAAGCGCGCCGCGGCGTCATTTGTGGAGAGCCTACGTCCATGAAATGGTTGGTTGTGTTAATCGCGCCCGCGGTGCTTCTGGCCGGCGGGTCGCGTTATGCGCGTTTGGGCGCGTTCGAAGGTCCGGTCGAGGTACAGCTTACCGCGGCGGACGCCTGGATTCCGGCAGAACGCAATCTGCCGCTGCCGGAAGGCGCGTGGCTGCGGAGCGGAGCGGCGGGCCGGGTGGAAGTCGAGTTCGACGACGGAAGCGCCCTGCGCCTCGCGGCGGACTCGCAGTGTGAGATCTCCGACTATACGACGCTTTCCACGGGGCAGCGGATCACCCTGGTGTCGCTGGATCATGGGTTGGCTTATTTCACGCGGCCTCCGGGCGTGCGCGACGGAACGAGCGTGGTGCTGCCGGGCATGCAGGTGATGTTGACGCGCGCGGCTCGCGTGCGCCTGGAGGCGGGGACGCAATCGAGCGAAGTTTCTGTGCTGGATGGCACAGTCCGATTCTCGTCGCCGGCGGCCGAGATCGATCTGCTGCCGGGCCAGACCTCGCGAGTGGAGCCGGAGCTTCCCAATCGATTCTTTCTGGACCGTGCGATTGCCGAGCGGGAATTGGACAAGTGGAGCGCGGATCGCGACAAGCCGCGGGAGGCATCGCCGAGCGGCGGCCATGTCGTGGAGCGGTATGGGGTCGCGGATCTGGATGCGGCGGGGCATTGGATTCAGACGGACGAATTCGGCGCTGTGTGGAAACCCCCGGCGGTGGAAAGCTGGGTTCCGTTTCAGAAGGGCCGGTGGGCCTGGTATGACGGGCTCGGGTACACGTGGGTGGCGGACGAGAGTTGGGGATGGCTGCCGTATCACTACGGCCGGTGGGCGCACGCGGCGGAGCTTGGGTGGGTTTGGGTGCCGTCGCTGAGCCAGGTCTTCAAGCCGGGTGAGGTCTATTGGCTGGCGGCCAAGGACGCGACATTTGTCGCATGGGGACCTCTTGCGCCCGGGGAGCCGTACGTCGTGTCGGAACCTTCGCGTCAGTTTGCGGAGGCATATTTGACATTCGCGCGGTACACGCCAGGGAGCCGGACGATCGATCCGGCGGGCTTCGGCGCACGTCCGAAGGAGGTATTGGCGCAGGCTTCCTACGTGGCGGCGTTGGGTTCCCCCGCCATGCCGGCTTCGCGGCTGGATGCCGTGCGGCCGCAGGTTCACGCGGGGAGCACGCACGTGGATACGGTGGTGAAGGGCGTGACGTTCGCGAGTCCGCAGCGGGTGGTGGAGAAAGAGGTCGATACGGTTTACGTCCCGGTTCCGACGCCTGCACCGGCTCCGGAGCCCGAACAGGTGGCGGTGCCGGTAGCGGTTCCTTATCCGGTGATCGCCGGGGTGATTGCGGTTCCGCCGAATCGGGGCAAACGGTCCGGGGGGACTGCCGCGGTATTGAGTGGAGCGGCGGGACGGCGGCCGAAGGATCCGGGAGAGGTCGAGATTTATAACCAGGTGCTGAAGGACGAGCATACGCCGGCGAAGGAGTTGCAGGATCTGGATTTCTGGTCGAAGCGGTATCCCGATTCGGATTTCAGAAACGACCGCACGGTTTTGTATTTACAGGTCTTGGACCGGCTGGGGCAAGGCAGCCGCGTGGTGATGTTGGGAGCCCCCTTGGTCCGCGGCGATGTGAAAGCGGCGTTCCCGGATCCGGCAGCGGGACCGGTGCAGATTCTGAACGTGCTGTATCTGGTGGTGAAGAATGGAGGGGCGGCGGAGGACAAGGGAGCGGTGAAATTGGCGGCGCGGCAGTTGCTGGCTTATATTCCGGTATTTTTTGCGGAAGCAAGGCGTCCGGCGAATGTGACGGAGGCAGATTGGTCAGCGATCGCGGCCCACATGGCGCGATTGGCTCGTGCAGCGCTGCGCTAAGTACCGACCGGTCTCCTGACCGGTCGAAGGCGAGCAGAGCTCGCCCGGGCGAACTTCCTGTCGGCACGTGGCAACAGGAATCTTTCCTGTTGCAGGCGAACTCCGTTCGCCTTCGACCCGTCTCCAGACCGGTCGTTACTGGCGCAAGTCTGTGGCTCCGGAGCCTACTCCGGGGGCCAGGGCGGCGGAAATGAACCTTGTGCTGGGGGGACCCAGGTGGATGTGGGCTCCGGTGGCCTGGCCGGAGACGGCGTGGCGGAAGGCAAAGAACGGGACGTTGTGCTGGCGCAGATATTGACGGAGCCAGGCTCCTTCGGCGCCATCGGGCTGGACGGCCACATCGATGCGGCCGCGGTGGTCGAAGCCGAGCGCCCGGTGAACGGCCGTTTCTCCGTTGGCGCTCACGGGCAGCGCCCGCCCGAAGCGTCCTTCGAAGGCCGTCTCAATTTTGGCGAAGATCTGCGGGTTGAACTGACCGTTGCCGGCGAAGTGCTCGGCGAGTCCGCTGCCTCCCCGCGACTTGGCACCCGCTTCGTAAGCCTGCTCGGCAATCGCCATCTCGGTGATTTCGCGGGCGAGGCGGGCGCGCGTTTCGGCGAGATCCACCTCTTTGCGCGCGAAGTCCATTTCCTGCAGAATCGCGCTGAGGGAGATTTGCGGAGCTACGCCGGTCTGCACCAGCTTTTGCGCCTCATCGAACTGCTTTTCCTTGCGATTGAACTGACGCTGGGCAGCGGACGTCAGGGCGGTAGCCTGATCCTCGGTGAGGTCCGTCTGGAAAATATAGCTGCGGATGAGGGCGCTGTCCTCAGCTGCGGCAACGGCTTCGCGGGCTTTCTCTTCCTGCACTCTGGGAAGCGCACCCATGCTTACAAGTGACTGAATCTTCGAGAGTTCCATCTTCGCGCGGGCGACTTCAGGATCCTCGGGGGTTTGCGCGCACGCACAGACAGCGAAGGCCGCGACCAGAACTGCGGCGAGGGAAAAACGCATTACTCCTATTCTACCGTAATTGCGCTATGCTGGTGCGTTCCCATGCGTACCACATTGGTCGTAGCAGTAGTACTGGCCGGCGCCGCCCTCATCGCTCGCGAGGCTGCCCATTTCCCCGTACTCAAATCCAACGCGCCGCTCGGGGCGCAAGACGGCGGATTTCGCCTTCTGCCCACGAACCAGCTTTTGCATCCCTGGGGCCAGCAGACCGTGATCCCGGGGCGGCCCGTGGATATGGCGTACGATTCCGACAAGCGGGTGCTGGCCGTGCTGAACACGCGCGCCGTCGTGCTGCTGGACGGGTCGACGGGCGCGAAGGTGGGCGAGATTGCGGCGCACACCACGTCATACGCCGGAATTGCATACCGCCCCGGAAATCGCGAACTATGGGCGAGCGAGACAAGCTCGAAGGCGGATTCGATTCTGGTGACGAAGGTCTCCGCGGTCGGGCTGCCTGAAGGGCAACCGGCGCGGATCGACCTGAAGGGTCATGCGGTGCCGACGGGCATCGCGTTTTCCGCGGATGGGAAGACGGCGTATGTGGCGATGAGCCGCGACAACTCGCTGGCGGTGATCGATGCCGAGAAGCGCACGGTCAAGAAGATGGTGGACACCGGCATGGCTCCCTTCGGAGTGGCGGTTTCCAAGCGGCGGGGCAAGATCTATGTGACGAATCGCGGCGGGCGCAGGCCGGAGGCGAACGATACCACGGCGCCGAGCAGCGGGTCGCAGATTCTGACGGACCCCCGGACGGGAACCAGCGTTTCGGGGACCATCAGCATTGTAGACGCGGAGACCTTCGCGGTGAAGGAAGTTCCGGTGGGACTTGCGCCGTCGCAGATTGCGCTCAGCGGCGACGAGAAAGAACTTGCGGTGGTGAACAGCCACTCCGACAATGTCTCCATTCTGGATACGGAGACGCTGAAGCGGGTGGACGTCAAAATTCCGGCGTATCCCGCGGCAGCGATTGGGTCGCAGCCGACCGCCGCGGTTTTCTCGGGCGACAACAAGACGCTGTACGTGGCTTGCGGTGGGAACAACGCGATCGCGGTGTTGCAGCGAACGGCGAAGGGGTGGAGCGCGGCGGGCGCCGTGCCGACGCTGTGGTTCCCCACTGCCCTGGCGCTGGATTCGGAAGGCGCGCTGCGCGTGCTGGACATTAAGGGCGTGGGCCAGACGGACAACCACAAGGGCGGTTTCAATTCGAAACAGTTCGAGGGTTCGCTGGAGCGGATTTCCAAGCTGGAGCCGATGCAGATTGCGGCGGGCGCTCGCGAGGTGCGGGCGGCGAATATGCCTGTGTACGAGAATGCGGGCGGCGTGGCGGACGTGAGCAGTCTGGGCATTGAGCACGTGTTTTTGATCATCAAGGAGAATCGCGCGTACGACCAGGTTTTCGGAGATATCGGCAAGGGCAACAGCGATCAGAAGCTGGTGATGTACGGTCGCGACGTGACGCCGAATCATCATGCGCTCGCCGAGAAGTATGTGCTGCTGGACAACTTCTACACGGGCGGCGCGATCAGTTTCGACGGTCATCAGTGGCTGCTGCAAGGGTTCGTCAGCGACTATACGGAGCGCGCATTTGCGGCGTCGCCGCGCGGGTACGCGTGGAATATGGCCGATGCGCTGACCGTAGCGCCGACGGGCTTCTTCTGGCAGAGCGCGACGCGTCCCTTCGACGTGCGGATTTACGGCGAGTTCCAATTGCCGGCCAAGTGGGACGCGAAGACGCAGAGCATGATCGATATCGACGGCCACGAGCCCAAGTGGCAGGTGTTCTGGGACGCTTACAAGGCGGGGACCTGGCAGGCGCTGGTGGGGTCGCGCAGCGGAGTTCCCGCGCTGCAGCCATATTGCGACGAACGCTACCCGGCCAGCGACACGAACATTCCGGATCAGCTTCGCGCCGACGAATTCATTCGCGAGCTCGGCGAGTTTGAGAAGAGCGGAAAAATGCAGAATCTGACCGTGATGACGTTGAATGAGGACCACACGAACGGCACGCGTCCGGGGTCGCCGTCACCGAAGGCGATGGTGGCGGATGACGATCTGGCGCTGGGCCGGATTGTGGAGGCGATTTCGAAGAGCCGCTTCTGGAGCAAGAGTCTGATTCTGGTGGTGGAAGACGATGCGCAGGACGGGGTGGACCATGTGGACGGGCATCGGACGGTGGCGCTGGCGATCGGCCCGCGGGTCAAGCGGAACGCGGTGGTCTCGGACAATTACAACCATGGCAGCTTGATCCGAACGATTCAGGATGTGTTTCGGATTCAGCCTCGCACGCGGTTTCTGGCGGCGGCGCGGCCGATGCGGAGCGTGTTCACGGCGGCGGCGGACTTGTCGCCGTATGAGCATCTGGTTCCGAAGCAGAGCCTGGAGGAAATAAATCCTCAGTTGAAGGCGTTGGCGGGCCGGCGGCTTTGGGCAGCGAAGCAGTCCGCGGCCATGGACTTTACGGAACTGGACGACGTTCCGGAGGACGTGTTGAATCGAATTCTGTGGTGGGATGCCAAGGGGTACGACGTGCCCTATCCCGTGCGGCGATAAGAAGGATTACCGACCCGCCTGGAGGACCCACTTTGCGAACTCCTCCGGGAGTTGCATGGTCGAGAGGCGGCCTTGGCGAACTAGCGCCAGGTCGTTGAATTTGCCGGACTCTTTGACCTGATGCAGCGTGACCGGCGGATCGACCCTGGATTCGTAGGCGAGTTCCACCACGGCAGACTTGGGGTTTTTCGGGTCGTCGCGAGGCTCGCCTTTCACTTTCGCGATTCCTACAATCGCGCTGACTCCTCCGGAGTGGTAGATGAAGACTTTGTCTCCAGGCTTCATTTCGCGAATGGCGCGCACCGCCTGGGGGTTGGTGACTCCGTCCCAGACGGTGCTGCCGTCGCGCTCGAGATCATCGATGGAATATGTGCCGGGTTCTGTCTTCGCTAAAAAGTAACGCATAGCGTTACTTTAAAACTTATTCCAGAGGAACTGGTTGTAGACGGCGTGGTGGTACTGCACTTCAGGCGCCTTTACATAGGTGCCGAGAAGGCGCGGGCAACGGTCCGCGGCCGCCTGCTTCAGGTCGCCGTAACGCGCCTTCACGTCTTCTCCGAGCATCGTGGTGATCCACGGCGCGTTCCGATAGTTGTTGAGCGCATCGTAGATGTTGTCGGGAAGATAGCGCTGGGCGGAGCGCAGGTTCTTGATTTTCGCAGTCTCGCCTTCGAGTCCGGTGCGGAAGATGGAGTAGAGCACCATGTACGGGTTAGCGTCCGGGCTGACGCTGCGGACTTCGACGCGCATGCTGCGCTCGTTACCGATGGGAATGCGCACCATGGAGCCGCGGTCCGTGGCTGAGGCTTTGATCTGGTTGGGCGCTTCGAAGTGCGGGTCCAGACGCCGGTAGGCATTGACGCTGGCGTTGAGAATCAGGCAGAGATCGTTGCCGTGGGTCAGGATGCGATCGACGAATTGCCAGCCGGTCTTGCTCAGCATCTCCTCGCCCTTGGCGTCCCAGAACAGGTTTTTGCCGCCCTTGCTGATGGAGACATTGGTGTGCATGCCGCTGCCGTTCACGCCGACCACCGGCTTGGGCAGGAAGCTGGCCGTGAAACCCATGCGCGTGGCCACTTGCCGGCAGATGAGCTTGTAGAGCTGGATCTGGTCGGCCGCGGTGACCACATCGGCGTAGCTGTAATTGATCTCGAACTGCGAGGGCGCGACTTCCGGGTGATCCTTTTCATTCTGGAAGCCCATGGCGCGCTGCACTTCAGCCGTGGTGTCGATGAACTCGCGCAGTTCGTCGCCCGGGAGCGAGTGGTAGTAGCCGCCGGTGCTGACGTATTCGAACGTGCCGGTCTCGTGATAGCAGCGTTCGGCGTCGGAACCCTTGAACAGGAAGCCTTCGATTTCGTTGGCTGCGTTCAGGGTGTACGAACTTTTTTCGAAGAGGCTGGTGGCGTAGTTCTTGAGGACGCCTCGGATATCGGCCGAGTACGGGGTGCCGTCCTTATCGATGACTTCGCCGAACACCAGCACTTTGCCGGGGCCGAAAACGTCGGCGGGCGCCCAGTAGAAGGAACTCCAGTCCATGGCGAGGCGAAGATCGCTCTCGCGCTGCGCGGTGAAGCCGCGGATCGACGAGCCGTCGAAGGTCAGGTTGTCCCAGCTCTTGACGAGGAATTTCTTGTCATAGTCCAGCATGTGCAGGCGGCCTTCAAGGTCACTGAACAGGACCGTGACGGCCTTGATGCGCTTCTCGTCGGTGAGATACCTGAGGCGCTCTTCCTGAATTTTGTCCTTGGGGACGCGCTGGGCGCGCTGCTCCTTGGCGTTCAGGTTCAACTCTTCCAACTCGGAATAAGTCAGCGTGAGAAAGTCTTGTAGTTCGGTCAAAAGTCCTCCACGTGGATATACAATTCTCCCCATGGCGGACGGCGCGAGGCAACCCATTTTTACAGGATTATCAATAGATTGTGTTTATGGGACGGGTAGGGAGTTGTTGATGGGAACGGAACGGCGGCGCCAAACCTCGTATCCGGCGCGGACGATGCCGGCCCACACGACCCCGGCCGCGAATCCCCCCAGCACATCCGTGGGATAGTGGACGCCCAGGTAGACGCGGGAGAGCCCGACCGAGAAGGCGATGACCGCGGCGGTCGCCCAGATGCCGGCTTTGCGCCAGTGTGAACGGACGTTGGCGGCGAGAATGGCGGCCATCACCCCGTAGAAACAGCAGGAGGCGACCGAGTGGCCGCTGGGGAAACTGTAGGACAGGGGTTCGGCTCCGAAGAAGGCTTCCGGACGGGGCCGGCGGAAGCAGACTTTCAGCGCCTCGTCGAACATCTCCGCGCCGATGGCGGTGAGCAGCAGGATGATGGCGGCGCGGAGCCGTCCGGCGGCTGCGAGGCGCCAGAACAGCAACACTCCCAGGCAGATGAGAAACGTGGGGGACCCGAGGAGGGTGATACCGCGCATCATATACGTGAGGCGCGGGTTCGCCCAGGAATGCACGAGGCCGCGGACCTGCGTATCGAAGCCCGCCGTTGTGCCGACGGTGACGGCCAGGGCGAGCCAGCAGAAAAACGCGAAGGCCAGGGTCGCGGTCGCGAATCCGGCGGTGAGAATCTGTTTCTCCGTCACTATTCTAATGGTGACATAGGGCCATCACGGAGTTAATCTTGTCCACCAGATCGGCTCCCCGGATTGGTTTGGCTACGAACTCATCCATACCGGCTTGCAAACACTTCTCGCGATCCGAAGGCATGGCGTGGGCGGTGAGCGCGATGACCGGCGTGTGGCCTCCGCGAGCGCTTTCGCGGCGGCGAATCTCGCGGCAGGCCTGATAGCCGTCCATCACGGGCATCTGCAAATCCATGAGCACCAGGTCAAAGCGGCCGCGCGCCAGAGCGTCCAGAGCCTGCCGGCCATCGGCCACGACGTCGATGAAATGCCCCGACTTCTCCAGCATGCGGCGTGCTAGTTTCTGGTTCACGGCGTTGTCCTCCACCAGCAAAATGTGGAGGCTGGAAGTGGAACCAGGGGTGCCGGCGGCCGGAGCCTTGGGCGCCGCCGGAGCGGCCACACTCTGGCCGGCCTTCTTCAAAGTGAGCGTGACGTGAAAAGTGCTGCCGTGACCGGGCCGGCTCTCCACACGGATGCCGCCGCCCATGGCGCGGACGAGCTGCGAGCAGATCGCCAGACCCAACCCGGTACCGCCGTAGCGGCGCGTGACGGAGCCATCCGCCTGCACAAACGGATCGAAGATACGGTTCTGGCTGGATTCGGGAATGCCGATTCCGGTGTCGCGCACGCTCAGGTGCACGCCGATTTCGGCATCGTCCTCCGAGATCACGTCGAGCGCGATGGCGATCTCGCCTTCCGGCGTGAATTTCAGCGCGTTGGCGGCGAGATTCGTAAGCACCTGGCTCAGCCGCCGGGCATCTCCTGTGAGGCGCGCTGGAAGCTTCGGGCTGATATCGACGCTCATGCGAAGGTTCTTGGCGGCCGCACTGGCGGCTAGCGGTTTCAGTACGCGGGAGATGAGCAGGCGGATGTCGAAATCGCCGGAATCCAGGGTGACGCATCCCGCCTCGATTTTGGAGAAGTCGAGGATTTCGTTGACGAGCGCCAGCAGGCTCTCCGCGGACATGCGAACGGTTTCCAGATAATCGCGCTGTTCGGGATTGAGATCGGTTCCGAGCGCCAGTTCCGTCATGCCCATGATGCCGTTGATCGGGGTGCGGATCTCGTGGCTCATGTTCGCCAGAAACTGGCTCTTGAGGTGCGTGGCCTCTTCGGCGCGGTCCCGCGCGATGGCGAGTTCATCGGCTGCGCGGCTGCGCTCGGCGACCTGCTCTTCGAGCCGCTGGTGCTGTGCGGCGAGATCGCCGTCGCGCCGCTCGATTTCGTCGAGCAGGGTATTCAGGGACTCGGCGAGTGTGCCCAGTTCGTCGTGGAAGCGCACGGCCACGCGGTCCTGAAACTGGTGGGTTTCGGCGATCCCGCGCGCCACCTGTGCGACGTGCAGAATGGGTTCGGAAACGCGGGCCTGCAGCAATGCCGCCAGGGCGGCGGCGACAGCAAGGCTAAAGAGGAGAATCAGCAAATCCGGCGGTCGTTCTCGGGGCGCTCCATTCGCCTTTCGATACACCTTTTACCGCTCCCTCACGGGGTTATGAAAAAATCCGGCTCTCGTTCTCGTCGCGATCCATTCGCCTTTCGATACACCTTTTACCGCTTCCTAACGGTCACGGCTCCGTTAGCAGAATCAACTACATACGGAGCCGTGACCGTAAGGGAGCGGTAAACGGTGCCGCGGGGTGCGAGTGCGTTTGAATGGCAGCAAAAAGCAATTCGATATTTTTTCACAAGCCCGTAAGGGAGCGGTAAAAGGTGCCGGGGGTGCGAGTGCGTTTGAAGACGGCAAAAAGCAATCCGATTTTTCCCCGTCCGTCCCCTCCGCCTTATTCGGGACCCACGAACGGCTTAAACCCGGCGTTTACGACCACCGCCTTCGCTGCATCCGCAGTTTCGGGCCGGGCATAAAAGAACGCCCCCGTTCTTACGGTGCTGAAGATGAGCCCTCCGCGATAGTCGTCGGCTTCTACTCCAAAATCAATTCCAGCCTCCGTTAACGCGTTTTCGAGGCGGAGGGCGTCTTTGAGTGTTTTCGCGATATACAGCAGGACCGGTTCGGCTCCGTCAAAGAAATCCGCATCCCGCTTCAACGGAAATTCTCCACTTCCACGATGTGCGATTCGGTGTTGTCCACACGCGCGAAAAGGAGGCGGGCTCCGTCCGGGGAGACGGAGTAGCCATCACCCTGATCGAAGCCTTTGATGCGATAGACGGGGCGGCTTTTGCCGCTGTCGAATTCGTACAAGGCGAGCACTACGGCGCGGCGGGCGCGATCATACTCGGTATAGTAGATACCCGCTGCGGTCACCTGGATCGGGTCGTAGAGGATGTCGTGTTCGGGAACGAAGATCTCTTCCTCTTTGCTGCCGTCCGAATTCGCGCGCCAGAGGCTGCGGCGCGAGCGGTAATACACGAATTTGCCGTCGACGGATTCCTGCGGCGCTCCACTGCCGAAATTGCGATTGATGCGGCGCGGGTTGCCGCCATCGGCGTCCGCCTTCCAAACGCCACCGTGCGCAGTGTAATAGATCGACTTGCCGTCGCGCGACCAGGACGGCTCGCGGGCATCGGTCAGCACGCGTACGGCTTTGCCGGCGGCCGTAGCGGGCGTTTTATACACCTCCACGCCGCGCTGGCTGTGGCATTCGAAGAGCAGCGTCTGGCCGTCGGGCGACCATTGCGGCTGCAGCATGCGGCTGCCTTCCATACGGGTGACCTGGACGCGGCCCTCCTGCGAGGAGACCCAAATCTGCTGCTCGCCGTTCTGCTCGGAGACGCTGGCAATGCTCTTGCCGTCGGGCGACCACGCGGGCCGCAGCTCGCGACCCTCACTGCGGATGAGCGGACGCGCATTCGAATCGTCTTCCGCCCCGCCGAGTTTGGCCTGCCAGATTTCGCTGAGCGCGGGACTTTCCATGTACGCCAGTCGATTGCCCGTCGCCGCGACCGTGGGATAGAGGATGCGGCGGCCGCCGATGAGGAGGTCGCGAGGGCTGCCGCCATAGCCGGGAACGCGCCAAAGACGCCACCCTTGGCCTCTTTCGGAGGCATAGACCATGTCGTGCGCGCCGGGGGTCCAGGCGATGCCCCGTATCGCGCGGCCATCGAACGTGAGTTGGCGGGCGGCTCCGCCTTTCAGATCGCTCAGGTAGACATCGGTCCGCTCGTTTTCGAGCGTGCGGACGAACGACAGAGAACCATCGGGCGCGATCACCGGATTGCTGTCGCCTTCGGCGGATTGCGGCGGCTTGGTGAGCGGGCGGATCTGGCCGCCGGCGACATCGATCAGAGAGATGACTGAGGGATGACCTTCGCCGCCCCCCGTGGCAACCGCAAGAGACTTGGCATCCGGAGTCCAGGCTAGCAACGGCGGAGGAAGCGCCGGATCCAGGCTCGGGCCGATGGCCCAATCGAACTCCGCGATTTTGCGCTCAGGCCCACCGGCGGCGGGGATCACGATGGCTTCGGCACGGCCTTCTCCGATGCGGGCGAAGGCGAGAGACTTGCCGTCGGGCGACCAGACGGGAGCGATATCGGAGGATTCCTCGGTAGTCAACTGGCGGGCGACGCCCGGAACGGAGGGTCGTACGAAGATGTGGAAGACATCGTCCGCACCGGCGCCGCGCGCGCTGTAAGCCACTTGCGAGCCATCGGGCGAGAACGCCGGATACGCCTGGGCTCCCGATTCGGAGGTGAGCGGTATGCGCTTCTGTTCGAGTTGCGGACCCGTGGACAGGTGTCCGAGCAGTGTGACGACTCCGCCCACACCGCACAATCCCAGCGCCAAAAGGAGCGCCGGCCGCTTCAACCATCCGCCGGATGCCATATATGTCCGATTATCTACCAGACGTACGAACCATCCCCGAAATTAGTTCCCTTGAGCGGAGCAAAGCGAGCAAGGGGCTGACGGAATGTCTTATCCTTTTTCAGACCTGTGAGTACGTTGCGCGGAAGTTCCCCTATCTGAGACACTGGCTTTTCATGCGTTCCGGGCTGCTGTGCCTTTTCGTGCTCCTGTCGACTGCCGCCTGGCCGCAATCCATCTCCTTACCGGGACATGAGTCGCTGTATTACAACATTGAGTGGCGGCTCATCAACGCCGGCAAAGCCAAGGTGGAGCTGCAGCAGGAGCGGTCGGGCTGGCACATCGGCCTGCATCTGGAATCGAGCGGCCTGGTTTCCAAGCTATTCCGGGTAGAGGACGATTACAGCGTCAACACAAACGCCGGATTGTGCGCGGAAAACAGCGTGTTTGTCGCGCACGAAGGCAGCCGGCAGCGCGAAACAAAGATTACCTTCGACGGGGCGCAGCGTCATGCCGCCTATGTGGAGCGCGACACCGCCAAAAACACTGTGCTGCTACAAAAAGAAACCGAGATTCCGGCATGCGTCCACGATGTGATTGGTGCGCTCTACGTGCTGCGGACGTTGAATCTGGAGCCGGGGCAGAGCAGCACCATGGCAATCACGGACGGGAAGAAATCCGTGATGGCCAAGGTGGAAGCGCAGGGCCGCGAAGACATCAAAACTCCCGAGGGCGTATTCCACACCGTGCGTTATGAGGCGTACCTGTTCGACGATGTGCTCTTCCGCCGGTCCGCGCATCTGAATTTCTGGTTGACGGACGACCGGCGGCGGCTTCCGGTTGAGGTGCGGGTCCGTATGCAGTTCACCATCGGCACCATCACATTGACGCTGGCTAAACACGAATAACCGCCCGTTTTCCTGCGAACTCCCGGCCGGACCGCCTCGTATAGGGGGGTATGACTCTCTGGCAGGACATCAGGTTCGGGGTGCGCGTTCTGCGTGCGGCGCCGGGATTCACGATTACGGCAGTAATCACGCTGGCGCTGGGAATCGGGGCTACCACGGCGATCTTCAGCGTGTGCGACGCCATGCTGTGGAAGCCGATGCCGCTGCCGGGAATCGAGCGGCTGGCGGTTGTTCTGCAGGCCGTTCCGGGGAATCCGGACGACTGGAATACGAACGCCACGGCGGATGTGCTGGACATTCAGAAGAGCAACCGGAGTTTCAGTTCGATCGCAAGTTTTGAGAATGGGCTGGCGAATCTGGCTGGTGCGGGCAGCGAGCCGGCGCGCGTGGAGCAAGCACTGGTCACCGCCAACTTCTTCGAGACGCTCCGTGTGCAGCCGGTGCGCGGGCGCGGCTTCCAGCCGGGCGAAGACCAGCTTGGCCATGAGCGGGAAGCCATTCTCAGCGACAATCTCTGGCGCAATCGCTTTGGCGCGGACGCGGCGATTGTCGGCAAGACAATCCACGTCGACGACGTGGAGTACACGGTGGTCGGCGTGATGCCGAAGACCTTCGATTATCCGTTGGCGACACAGATCTGGACGCCGCTGGCGATGAAGCCCGAGGATTGGAATTCGCGTCTCAATTTGTCCCTGCAATCGGTGGCGCGACTGAAGCCGGGCGTGACCATGCAGCAAGCGGCGGCGGATCTGGACGGCATCGCGCGGCAGTTGGAGCAGGCCTGGCCCGCCACCAACAAAAACCGCCGCTTCCTGACTCAGCCGCTGCTTCAATTCATGATCGGGAAAGAGGACCGGCAATACGCCACGATGCTGCTGGGGGCGGTGCTGTTCGTGCTGCTGATCGCGTGCCTGAATGTGGCAAATTTGCAGTTTGCGCGAAGCACGGCGCGCATACGCGAGGTGGCGCTGCGCACGGCGCTGGGCGCGGGGCGCGGACGGATCGTAGCGCAACTGCTGACAGAGAGTGTCCTGCTGGCGCTCGCGGGAGCGATCGGTGGTTTGCTGCTGGGCCGGTGGGGCATGCACGCGATTCAGGCCGGCATGCCGGTGGAAATCGAAAAGTACGTGCTGGGTTGGAGCGATATCGCGCTGGATGGCCGGGCGCTGCTCTTTACCTTCACGGCGGCTGTCGGTAGCGGAGTGCTCGCCGGGCTGATTCCGGCGCTACAGACGTCGCGTCCGAATATCGTGGCGGCGCTCAAGGAGGGTGGCCGCGGCGGCAGCGCGGGTGGGCATCACCGCCTGCGGCGAGCCCTGGTGGCGGCGGAAATGGCGCTCGCGGTGGTGTTGCTGGTAGGCGGGAGCCTGATGGTGCGCGGCTTCGAGAGCTTGCTTTTCGCGGCAACGCACCTGGAACCGCAGACCCTGTTGACGATGCGCCTGGCGATCACCGAAACCCGGTATCCCAAAACGTACCAGGTAGCCGACTTTTACCAGCGCGTGGTGTCGCGGGTGAACGCGCTGCCGGGCGTGCGGAGCGCCGTGGCGGTCAATGCCCTGCCCTACTCGGGACACGCCAACAGCCGGTACGTGACCATCGAAGGGAAGTCACAAGATGCCGGCAACCGGCCGGTGGCGCTGTTCGAGCCGGCCAGCCCGGGGTATTTGGCGACGTTGCACATTCCGCTGTTGGACGGACGCGCCATCGACGAACGCGATGGCGTGGATGCACCGAAGACGGCGGTCATCAGCCGCCGCTTCGCCGACTTGTATTTCCGCGGCGAATCCCCCATCGGAAAGCACGTCAAGTTGGGACTGCCGGAGACGAAAAACCCGTGGCTCACGATCGTGGGCGTTGCCGGCGACGTGGTGCACAACGTCTATGACCGCGGTCCGCGCGCCGTGATGTATGTGTCCGGCGAGCAGTTTCCATCCCGCTTCATGGACCTGGGCGTGCGAACGGCGGGCGACCCGCTGGCGCTCGCCCCGGCCGTAATCGCCGCCATACACAGCGTGGACCCGGAAGAGCCGGTCACGGACATCCGCAGCATGGAGACCGCGATGCATCAGCAGGCGACCGGCATGAACTTCATGGCTGTTCTGATGGGATTGTTCGGCGTGCTGGCGCTGGTGCTTTCGAGCATCGGAGTCTACGGCGTGATGGCGTACCTGGTCACCGAGCAGACGCGGGAGATCGGAATCCGCATGGCTCTGGGGTCGGGACGCGGAACGGTGCTGGCGATGGTGTTCCGCCGCGGGATGCTCACGGCCGCTGTAGGGCTGCTGATCGGCGTCCCGGCGGCTTATGGCTTCGCGAAACTGCTGAGCGGGTTGGTGTTCGGCGTCAGTGCCACGGACCCGGCGACGTTCGTCGGGATTCCGCTGGCGCTGGCGGCGTCGGCGGCATTGGCGATTTGGATTCCGGCGAGGCGGGCGAGCAGGGTGGATCCCATCGTGGCGCTACGCTACGAGTGAGAAGTGGCGACAGGAATCTTTCCTGTCGCGGCGCGCATAGCGCGCCCTTGACTCTAATTCCCGCCACCGTCTTTCTTTTCCCCGGGGCGGTAGAGGGTGGGCGGCTTGCGCTGTTCCTTTTTCTGCTCTTCCTCGGCGGCCTTTTTGTCCAGCGCGTCCTTGCTCTCTTTTTCGATCGGCGTCATGTTGGCCCGGATTTCCGCCTTTTCCCTCGCCTCTTTTTCTTTCACGGCCTTCTCGCGTTCGGCCAGATCGCCGGACGCGCCTTGCATGGAATCCTGAGTAGTCTCGAGCGCCGTGCGGAGGGCGAATTCGTAGTGGTCCACGTCTTTCGGCGGATTGTCGCTGATCTTCTGCAGCAGCGGCAGCATCGCCTTTTCCGCCTCGGCGACCTTCTTCATGCTGGCGCCGATATCGACCTTGCGCTGAATGGCGTCGTCGGTCACATCGTCGATCGCATCGATGATGTGGGCGTAATCGTCCAGCGCATCGTGGATCATGACCGCGCGGCCGGCCTTGTCCTTGCCCAGGAGATTCTTCACCAGGTCGATGCGTTCGCGCGCGAACCTGGCGTACAACGCGAGACGGGCGTTGGGGTCCTGCGCCTCTTTGATCTGGTCCACCTCGTCGGCGGTGAGAAAGTCGCTGTGCTGCGCCATGAGCGGCGCGGCCAGAAATGCGATTGCGCAGAGGAGCGTCTTCATTTTCGCTTTCCCTCCATGAGGCCCATCAGCAGGTCGTCATGCACCTGGAGAACTCTTTCCTTTACCTTATCCAGAAGCGGACGGTCGGCAAAACTCATGTCCTGCTGGAAGGCATCGAGACGCCGCGAGAGATCGCGCGTCATCATCTCGGCGTTCTTGAACCATTTGGGGCTTTTGCGCGGATCTTTGCCGGTCTGATCGAGACTGATCTTGGCGAGATTGACCGAATCGATGATCTCCTGAACGTCGGTCGCCATGGTGTCCAGGTTTCCGCTATCGTATGCTTTCCGCGCGGCGTCGTAGGCGGTGAGGGCGTTTTCGAGGGCGATCTTGGACCGCTTGTTCAGGTCGGGTTCGCTGAGAGCGCGCTGCAACCCGCTGGCCTGCACAGTTGCAGCGGCGAGAGTGACGACGAGAGCGGCCGTGAGAAATCGCATCAACGCTTCTCCAATTCACGTTCCAGCAGCTTCACTCGTTGCCGAGCCTGCCACTCCTGATCGGGATTCTTGCCCTGGCTGGCCGAGAGGAATTGACGGTACGCTTCCACCGCGGGTTTCAATTGCCTCTGCTTATCTAAGATGATCGCACGCAGGAACGCAACCCCGGGTGTATCTTCTCCCAGTTCACGCGCTTTATCGAATGCGGTGAGCGCGCGCGGAAAATCGCCGATCAGGTAAAGCATTCCGCCGAATTCGCGGAACGGGACGGGATCGGCCGGCTTGATCTGGGCGGCGGCGGCGAACTGGGCCGCGGCGGGCGCGTATTGGCGGGCGTCGCGCAGGGCGCGGCCGTAGGCCATCCGAAGCTCGAAATTACCCGGCTCGGCAGCGGCGCACTGCTGTAAGAGCGGCAGGGCTTTGTCGCGATGGCCGGCCAGCAGATAGGCTTGCGCGAGCGCCAGCCGGTTGTGCTCGGAAGCGTCCTTCGCGTACGCGCCTTCGAGCGCGGGCAGCGCATCCTCATACCGGTTGGCGGCGACCATCAGAGCGGCGACCCGCTGCTGCGCCGCCGCGTCATCGGGGAACTCGCGATAGAGGGCGAGGGCCTGCTCGGGCTGGTGGTTTTTCTCGTAAAGGCCGGCCAGTTCGAGGAGCGCAGGCCGGTACGAGGCTTGCAATTGCGCCGCCCGGCGATAGTGCGGGGCCGCATCGTCGAGCTTGCCTTCGGCGACGAGAGCGCGCGCGAGGCCCATTTCCGCGGCGGCCGATTTCGGGTCCAGAGTGAGCGCAAGGGCGTAGCCGGCTTGCGCGTCGGCGGCATCGCCGGTCTGAAGCTGCGCTTCGGCGAGAAAGTAACGGGTCCGGTAGTCGTTGGATTTTTGCGCCGCCGCGTCGGTGAGCAGCGGGAGGGCAGATGCCGGGTCCTTTTGACGCATGTAAAGTATCCCGGCGTTGAGCTCGGCTTCGAAGAGCTTCGGCTTGAGTTCGAGGGTCTTTCGGTACTCGGCGATGGCGTCGGCGTCTTTGTGAAGCGCGCTGTCGGCGAGGGCGAGGTTGAAATGCGCGAAATAGTCGCGCGGATCGGCCGCGACAGCCTTTTGGAAGGCCTCGGCAGCAGCCTGGAAGTTGTTCTGGTCGAGTGCTTTCAGTCCCTCAGCCGTATAGTCCGGGCTTTGGACCAGGAAGAGGACTAGGGCCAGCGGCCACATACTTTCAGTTTAGACGCGTTTGATGCCGCTAACGGAGCCGCGACCCTGAGGGGTTGTGAAAGAATATCGAATTGCTTTTTTGTCGCATTAAACGCACCCAAAATCCCCGGCACCTTTTACCGCTCCCTCACGGTCACGGCTCCGTATGTAGTTGATTCTGCTAACGGAGCCGCGACCGTTAGGAAGCGGTAAAAGGTGTATCGAAA